>Ga0213863_10000042_pt1 | contig 89971 bp, 97 predicted proteins | sample PICome_8_FD_160128 | JGI IMG/M metagenome (GOLD analysis project Ga0213863, IMG submission 160128) | Coastal seawater microbial communities near Pivers Island, North Carolina, United States - PICO497 | ecosystem: Environmental > Aquatic > Marine > Coastal | place: USA: North Carolina...
AACCACATAATTCAAGGGATACCAAATGACAGACTTAAATAAAATTGTAGAAGACTTATCAAAATTAACAGTGGTTGAAGCTGCAGAGCTTTCAAAAACTTTAGAAGAAAAGTGGGGCGTTACTGCCGCTGCTCCTGTAGCGGTTGCTGCTGCTGGTGCTGCTGGTGGAGAAGCTGCCGAAGAAAAAACTGATTTTACTGTAGTACTAACATCTGCAGGTGATAATAAAATTGGAGCTATTAAAGAAGTGAGAGCATTTACAGGACTTGGTTTAAAAGAAGCTAAAGACCTTGTTGAAGCTGCACCTAAGGAATTAAAGCAAGGTGTTGCTAAAAAAGATGCTGAAGAGTTGCAGAAAAAATTTGCAGCTATCGGTGCCAAAGTAGATTTAAAATAAGTTTAACTTACAAAAATTTAAATCCAGGTAACACTGGATCATAGAAATATTTATGCATTTATCTTTCACGGATAAAAAAAAAATAAGAAAAAGTTTTGGTAAATTAGAAAACATTTTAAAAATACCGGATCTTATCGAGGTCCAAAGATCCTCGTACAATAGTTTTTTAAAATCCACGGAAGAGAAAGCTGTTTCTGGTTTAGATAAAGTATTCAAAGAAGTTTTTCCTATTGAAGATTTTGCAGGTCATGCAACGATAGAATATATTTCTTATCGATTTGAAAAGGAAAAGTATGATGTTGGTGAATGTAAGCAAAGAGGCTTAACTTATTCTGCACCACTGAAAGTGACTTTACGATTAGTTGCTTATGATATTAACGAAGAAGCTCAAACCAAACAAATTCTTTCTGCAAAAGAACAAGAAGTTTACATGAGTGATGTTCCTTTGATGACTGAAAAAGGAACTTTTGTTGTGAACGGAACGGACCGTGTAGTAGTTAATCAAATGCACAGAAGTCCAGGATTGTTCTTGGATCATGATAAAGGAAAAGGTCACTCTAGTGGAAAGCTTTTATTTAATTGTAGAGTCATTCCATACAGAGGTTCTTGGTTAGATCTTGAGTACGATATTAAAGATATTTTATATTTTAGAATAGATAGAAAAAGAAAAATTCCAGTTACCACTCTGTTAATGGCACTAGGTCATGCTAAAGATGAGTTGTTAAATTTATTTCATAAATCTATTAGATTTGATTTTACTAACGAAAATACATGCAAAACAAAATTTATAGCATCTGGTTATAAAAACTCTAAACTAAGATTTGACTTAATTAACGCAGATACTAATAAAAAAGTTGCAAAAGAGGGAAGTAAAATCCCCTTACCTTTAGCAATGAAGTTTGAGAAAGAGGGTTTAAAAAATATTTTAATTAATTTTGAAGAGCTTCATGGAAGATACTTTTCTAGTGATATTATTAATGAAAAAACAGGTGAAGTTTACTTTGAATCTGGAGACGAGATTACTGCAGAAACATTAGAAAAGCTAAATCATCTAAATATTAAAACTTTTTATCTTGCGGATATTGATGGAATGAATATCGGCTCTTACCTTAGAAATACGTTGGTAGTAGACAAAAACAACAATTCAGATGAAGCTTGCATGGATATTTACCGTGTTTTAAGACCCGGTGAGCCTCCAACACCAGAAACTTCTAGGAATTTATTTAACAATTTGTTTTTTAATAACACTCGTTACGATTTGTCTGATGTGGGTAGAGTAAAGTTAAATAGCAAATTAGATTTAGACGTAGATGTAAAAAATACTGTTTTAACTAAAGAAGACATACTTAGAATTGTTGAAAAAATGCTTCGTCTTAAAGATGGTAAAGAAGATACGGATGATATCGACCATTTAGGAAACAGAAGAGTTAGATCTGTAGGTGAATTAGTAGAAAACCAGTTTAGAGTTGGATTGGTTAGAATGGAAAGAGCCATTAAGGAAAAAATGTCTTCCGTTGAAATTGATACTGTCATGCCACAAGATCTTATTAATTCAAAACCTATTGCTGCATCATTAAAAGAATTCTTTGGAACATCTCAATTATCTCAATTCATGGACCAGACTAATCCATTAGCTGAAATTACACACAAACGAAGAGTTTCTGCTTTAGGACCTGGTGGATTAACAAGAGAAAGAGCTGGCTTTGAAGTAAGGGACGTACACCCGACGCATTATGGAAGAATTTGTCCTATTGAAACCCCCGAAGGACCAAACATTGGACTAATTAATAGTTTAGCTACTTATTCAAAAGTAAACAGATACGGATTTATTGAAAGTCCATACAGAGTAGTAAAGAACTCTAAAGTTACTAAAGAAATTCATCATCTTTCAGCAATGGAAGAAGGTAAGTTTACCATAGCTCAAGCGAACTCTAGCTTAAAAGATGATAACTCATTTAAAGATGAATTGGTTTCATGTAGAAAAAGCTTAGGATTTGAATTAGCAAAACCAGAAAATATTGATTATATGGACGTATCACCTAAACAGGTGGTTTCGGTTGCTGCTGCATTAATACCTTTTTTAGAAAACGATGATGCCAACAGAGCATTGATGGGATCTAACATGATGAGACAAGCTGTTCCTTTGATTAAAAATGAGTCTCCTTTAGTTGGAACTGGAATGGAAAAAGATGTGGCTTTGGATTCAGGAGCTACCATTGTTGCAAAAAGAGAGGGTATTATAGAAAAAATTGATGGAAAAAGAATTGTTGTAAAAGCAACTTCTGAAAAAGATCTTACTATTTCCAGTGTTGATATTTATAACTTGCAAAAATTTCAAAGATCAAACCAAAACACCTGTACCAACCAAAGACCTTTAGTTAAAGTTGGGGATGTAGTTAAGCAGGGTGATGTGATTGCAGATGGGCCTTCAACTCAGTTTGGAGAATTAGCATTAGGAAAAAATGTAATGGTAGCATTTATGCCATGGCTTGGTTACAATTTTGAAGATTCTATCTTAATTTCTGAAAGATGTGTTTCTGAAGATGTGTTTACCTCTATCCATATTGAAGAATATGACGTGATGGCAAGAGATACCAAATTAGGACCTGAAGAAATTACAAGAGATATTCCAAATACTAGTGAAGAAGCTTTAAGAAATTTAGATGAATCGGGAATTGTTTATGTTGGTGCAGAAGTGAAGCCTGGTGATATTTTGGTTGGAAAATTAACCCCCAAAGGAGATACCAAAGTTACCTCAGAAGAAAAATTATTAAGAGCGATTTTTGGTGAAAAAGCAATTGATGTAAGAGACACTTCTTTGAAAATGCCTTCTGGCACTGGCGGTACTGTTGTCGAAGTTAGAGTTTTTAATCGTCACGGAATTGAAAAAGATGAAAGAGCTCTTTCTATTGAAAAAGCTGAGATTGAATCTGTTTTAGAAGATAAATATGCAGAGGAAGCAATCCTTGAGCTTAATATTAAAAGTAGAGCAATCGAAATTTTAGAAGGTTCTAACTTGGGTGAAGATTATAAAAAAATTACCAAAGGAACCAAATTAACAAAAGAAATCTTATCAGAACTGACATTGAGCGAAAACTTGAAATTATCAACAGATTCTGAAAAGTCATTATCTGATTTGGCAATTTTGAAAGAACAGTACTCTAAAGCAAAAAAAGATATTGAACTAAGATTTGATGATAAAATTGATAAAATAGAACGAGGTGATGAGTTATTACCTGGTGTTATGAAGATGGTAAAAGTTTTTGTTGCGATGAAAAGAAAATTGCAACCTGGTGATAAAATGGCAGGTAGACACGGTAACAAAGGTGTCATTAGTCGAATAGTTCCCGTGGAAGATATGCCTTACATGGCGAATGGTAAGCAAGTTGATATCGTTTTGAATCCGCTTGGTGTGCCAAGTCGTATGAACGTAGGACAAATTTTAGAAACTCATTTAGGTTGGGCTTGTTCAGAATTGGGTGAAAAAATTAAAAAAATTCTAGACGAATATCAAAAGACTACCAAAAATGCAGCTCATACTAAAGATGCCTTGTCTTCTATTTACAACAATAAAGAAATTGAAAAAGAAATTCAAAATTTTACTAATAATGAATTAAAAGATGTTTTGCAGAATCTTTCTTCAGGCGTTCCTATTGCTACTCCAGTATTCGACGGTGCAAGTGTGGAAGATGTTACAGACATGTTGAAATTTTCTGGATTGCCAGAGAGTGGACAAACTACTTTATATGATGGAAGAACAGGCGAGAAGTTTGATAGAGAAGTGACCGTTGGAATAATCTATATGCTTAAATTGTATCATATGGTGGATGACAAAATACACGCAAGATCAACTGGTCCATATAGTTTAGTTACACAGCAACCTTTAGGTGGAAAAGCTCAATTTGGTGGACAAAGATTTGGTGAGATGGAAGTTTGGGCGCTAGAAGCTTATGGTGCTGCTTACACATTACAAGAAATTTTAACTGTAAAATCTGACGATGTTGCAGGAAGAACTAAAGTATACGAAACCATTGTTAAAGGAGATGATGATTTTGAATCAGGTATCCCAGAATCGTTTAACGTATTAGTTAAAGAAATTAGATCATTAGCATTAAACTTGGAGCTTAATTAATTATGAGTAGAGAACTATCAAATTTATTTTCTAAAAAAATTAGCAAAGACGTTTTTTCTAAAATAAAAATATCTCTTGCTAGTCCTGAAAAAATTAAATCTTGGTCTTTTGGAGAAATAAAAAAACCAGAGACTATTAATTATAGAACCTTCAAGCCTGAAAAAGACGGCTTATTTTGTGCAAGAATTTTTGGTCCTGTCAAAGATTACGAATGTCTATGTGGAAAATACAAAGGAATGAAATTCAGGGGCATTATTTGTGAAAAATGTGGAACTGAAATTACCAAATCTAATGTTAGAAGAGACAGAATGGGCCACATTGATTTGGCTACACCTGTTTCACACATTTGGTTTTTAAAATCACTACCAAGCAGAATTGCACTTGCTTTAGATTTAAAATTAAAAGATCTAGAAAAAGTTTTATATTACGAACACTTTATCGTTATAGAGCCTGGATTAACTCCTTTTCATAGAAATCAAATTGTTTCAGAGGAAGAATTTTTAAAAGCTCAAGAAGAATTTGGAGAAGATTCTTTTACGGGTGGTATTGGAGCCTCTGCAATTAGAGATTGCCTTGCTAACTTAGACATGGAAGCAGATAGAGACAGACTTAGAGAAGAACTTCCTAATATTACATCGAAAGTTAATGAAGAAAGAACTATTAAAAGATTAAAATTAATTGAATCATTTATTGCCTCAGGAAATAAAGCTGAATGGATGGTTCTAACAACTTTACCAGTAATTCCGCCTGAACTTAGACCTCTAGTTCCTTTAGATGGCGGAAGATTTGCAACTTCAGATTTGAACGATCTTTACAGAAGAGTGATTAATAGAAATAATCGTTTAAGAAGATTAATGGATTTAAGAGCTCCTGATATCATAGTTAGAAATGAAAAAAGAATGCTTCAAGAATCTGTTGATGCTCTTTTTGACAACGGTAGAAGAGGTAGGGTTATAACAGGAACAGGAAAACGGCCTTTAAAATCTTTAGCAGAAATGCTCAAAGGAAAACAAGGAAGATTTAGACAAAACTTATTAGGTAAGCGAGTTGATTATTCAGGAAGATCCGTAATTGTTTCTGGACCAGAACTAAAATTGCACCAATGTGGTTTGCCTAAAAAAATGGCATTAGAGCTATTTAAACCTTTTGTTTATGCAAGATTAGACAAGCTTGGTTATGCAACAACTATTAAGCAAGCAAAAAAAATAGTTGAAAAAGAAAAACAAGAAGTTTGGGATATTTTAGACGAAGTTATTAGACAACACCCAATTCTTTTAAACAGAGCTCCTACGTTACACAGATTGGGAGTCCAAGCTTTCGAACCAGTATTGACCGAGATGAAAGCTATTCAATTGCATCCTTTGGTAACAGCAGCATTTAATGCTGACTTTGATGGTGACCAAATGGCGGTTCACGTTCCTTTAAGTATTGAAGCTCAATTGGAAGCTAGAGTTTTGATGATGTCCACCAACAATATTCTTCACCCAGCTAACGGAAAGCCAATTATTGTACCTAGTCAGGACATGGTTTTGGGTATTTATTATTTATCTCAAGAACCATTAGAAAATAAAGATGAAAAGCCCCAAGGTTACTTTTTAAATATTAATGAAATCGAACAAGCCATAGAGGGAGGAAATATACATATTCACTCTAAAATTATCTCAAGGTTTGAAACAAAAGATGACAAGGGTAATTTAATTTTTAAAAAATACGAAAGTACAGCAGGCAGATTTATTATTTCTAACATTTTACCTAAGAACAAAGATATTAAATTTGATTTAATTAACCAAACTTTAGCTAAGAAAAATATTTCAGAAGTTATTGACAAGGTATTTAGATTTTGCGGACAAAAAGAAACAGTTATTTTTTGCGATCGTTTAATGACCTTGGGTTTTAAAAATGCATTTAAAGCTGGTATTTCTTTTGGTAAAGATGACCTTATTATTCCAGAAAGTAAAAAGAACATAATCAAAGACGCAAAAAAATTAGTAGAAGAGTATGAAGATCAGTATTCCGAAGGTTTAATTACTAAAGGAGAAAAATATAACAAAGTGATCGATCAATGGTCTAAATGTACTGACAAAATTGCATCAGAGATGATGGATAATATTTCTACTCCTAAAAAAGACAAAGAAGGAAAAATACAAATTAACTCTGTATTTATGATGGCAGACTCTGGAGCTAGAGGATCAGCAGCCCAGATGAAGCAATTAGCAGGTATGCGTGGATTGATGGCAAAACCATCGGGTGAAATTATTGAAACTCCAATTATTTCAAACTTTAAAGAAGGTTTGACTATTTTAGAATATTTTACTTCAACCCACGGAGCAAGAAAAGGTCTTGCAGATACAGCCTTAAAAACAGCAAACTCTGGTTACCTTACTAGGAGACTTTGTGATGTTTCCCAGGATGTTATCATTTCATCTTTAGATTGTGGTAACGATAAACCCATCACGATCGGTGAAATTATCGAAGGTGGAAATATTATGGTGAGTTTGGCTGACAGGTCATTAGGGAGATATGCAGCTGAAGATATTAAAAACTCCTTAACAGGAGAAGTTATTGTTAAGAAAAAACAAATGATTGACGAGGAAAAATGTGAATTAATTGAAACTGCTGGAGTAAAAACAGCTAAAGTTTATTCAGTTATAACTTGTTCTAGTCAAAAAGGTGTTTGTCAAAAATGTTATGGTCGAGATTTAGCAAGAGGAAAACCAGTCTCGGTAGGTGAATGCGTTGGAATGATAGCCGCACAATCTATTGGAGAGCCTGGTACTCAGTTAACTATGAGAACCTTTCACGTAGGAGGTACAGCCTCATTTAAAGAAGATTCATCAGTTACAGCACCATCAGATGGTGTACTGAAATTACTAAGTAAAAACCTTGTAGAAGATTCTTCTAAAAATTTAATCATCATGGGAAGAAACATTGAAATCACTATTGAAAAAGATGGTTATGTGAAAGCTTCTTACAAAGTTCCTTATGGAACTAAGTTGTTTGTAAGACCAGATCAACCTGTAAAGAAAAATCAAAAAATTTGTGAATGGGATCCTTACACATTACCAGTTATTGCTGAGACAGCTGGAATTGTAAATTACGTTGATTTAGTCGATGGCTCATCGATTTCAGATAAGACAGATGAAAACACAGGAATATCATCTAAAATAGTTTTGGATTGGAGATCTCAATCAAAAAGTTTAGACTTAAAACCAAGAATTACGCTTAGAGATAAAAAAGATGAAGTAGTTAAAAAAGCGGACGGTAATGAAGCTAGATATTATTTGTCACCAGAAACAATTTTATCAGTAGCTGATGGCTCCACAGTAAATGCTGGAGACGTATTGGCAAGACTGCCAAAAGCAACATCTAAAACAAAAGATATTACAGGTGGTCTGCCAAGGGTAGCTGAATTGTTTGAAGCAAGAAAACCCAAAGAAGGGGCAATCATTGCAGAAAATGATGGAAAAATAATTTTCGGCAAAGAAGTTAGAGGAAAACAAAAAATTACTATCCAAGGAGAGAATGGAATTGAATCAAATTATTTAATTCCCAAAGGAAAACAAATCAATTTCAATCCTGGCGAAGGCATTTCTAAAGGAGAATATCTTTTGGATGGAAGTCCAGCTACGCATGACATTTTAAAAATTTTAGGCGTTGAATATCTAACAGAGTATTTTGTTAATGAGGTTCAGGATGTGTACCGTTTGCAAGGAGTGGTTATTAACGATAAACATATTGAGGTAATTTTGAGACAAATGTTGAGAAAAGTAGATATTAAAAATCCTGGAGATAGTAATTACTTATTGGGAGAAGTTGTAGACAAAATTGATGTTCTCAATATTAACGCTGAGTTAAAAAAAGAAGGCAAAAAGCAAATTGTTGCTGACCCTGTGTTGCTAGGTATTACAAAAGCTTCACTACAAACTAAATCATTTATTTCTGCGGCTTCTTTCCAAGAAACCACACGAGTTTTGACAGACGCTGCCATTAAAGGAAAATCTGATGACTTGTACGGCCTAAAAGAGAACGTTATCGTGGGTAGATTGATACCTGCAGGTAGTGGAATGAGTCGTATACGACTAAATAACGAAGCTCAGAAAAAAGATATTGAACTTCAAGAGAAGATTAAGAATCAAAAGTCTGAACCAGTTGAAGAAGCAATTCAGTAGTTAAAAGTCTTAAATTCTAAGCATTTTTTAACCAAGTTGTTATTGACCTTCTGACAGAAATCAGTATTAATAGCGAAATTTTTAAGGTAGCACGTAAAGCTTTTTTGGCTTTAAACTACTACCCTTTTACAGTTCTACGTAAGCTTTCCTTAAAAATAATTATTTGAAAATTATGCCAACTATCAATCAGTTGTTAAAAAAGAAAAGAAAAAAAATTGTAGCAAGGAATAAAGTTCCTGCGCTTGATGCTTGTCCTTTGAAAAGAGGAGTTTGCACCAGAGTTTACACAACCACTCCAAAAAAACCGAATTCAGCATTGAGAAAAGTTGCAAGAATTAGATTGTCTAACGGATCTGAAGTTACAAGTTACATTCCCGGAGAAGGACATAATTTGCAAGAACACTCAGTCGTTATGATACGTGGAGGAAGAGTTAAAGATTTACCTGGAGTTAGATATCATACGGTAAGAGGTCTTTTGGACACTCAAGGTGTAGCCAATAGAAAACAAAGGCGCTCTAAGTATGGAACAAAGAGACCTAAATAATCATGTCTAGAAGAAGAGCTCAAATTAAAAGACAAGTAGAAGTTGATCCAGTTTATGGAACAAAAGTAATTACAAAATTTATTAATTCTTTAATGCTGGATGGAAAAAAAACAGTTGCTGAAAAAATTGTTTACAAAACTTTTGAAATTATTAAAGAGAAATCAAAACAAGATCCATTAGATGTTTTTAATGAAGCGATTAAAAATGTTAGACCCAATTTGGAAGTTAAGTCTAGAAGAGTGGGTGGAGCCACTTATCAAGTTCCTGTTGAAGTACGTTCTGACAGAGGACAAGCTTTAGCAATTAGATGGTTAATTGAATCTTCTAAAAAAAGAGGCGACAAAACTATGCAAGAAAGATTATCTAAAGAGTTTCTAGATGCATCAACCAATAAAGGTAATGCAATTAAAAAAAAAGAGGACGTACATAAAATGGCAGAATCAAATAAGGCTTTTGCTCATTTTAGGTGGTAATTATGACTGCAGAAATCACAAAAGATAAATACAGAAACATTGGGATCATGGCCCATATTGATGCTGGAAAAACCACAACCACAGAGCGTGTCTTGTATTACACGGGCAAAGAGCATAAAATTGGAGAAGTTCATGATGGCGCTGCCACTATGGACTGGATGGAACAAGAGCAGGAAAGAGGAATTACCATTACTTCTGCGGCTACAACCTGTTTTTGGAAAGATCATAGAATTAATATCATTGATACTCCTGGCCACGTTGATTTTACGATTGAGGTTGAAAGATCATTAAAAGTTTTAGATGGTGCTGTTGCTGTATTTGATGGAGTAGCAGGAGTTGAGCCTCAGTCAGAGACTGTTTGGAGACAAGCTGACAAATATAAAGTTCCTAGAATGTGTTTTGTAAATAAACTAGATAGAACTGGAGCAAATTTTTTCATGTGTGTAGACATGATTAGAGAGCGTTTAGGTGCAAAACCCTTGCTACTACAACTTCCTATTGGATTGGAAGCTGACCTAAAAGGTGTCGTTGATTTAGTAAAAATGAAAGGCATTATCTGGAATGATGAAAGTCTTGGAGCCAAGTTTGAAGAAGTTGAAATTCCTGAAAATTTAAAAGAAGAAGCTGGAAAATATAGAAAAGAACTAGTTGAAACTGCTGTAGAGCAGGATGAAGATTTGATGGCAGCTTATCTTGATGGCAAAGACATTTCAGAGAGTGACTTAAAAAAATGCATTCGAAAAGGTACTTTAGATTTTTCTTTTGTTCCAATTGTTTGTGGATCAGCTTTCAAAAATAAAGGCGTTCAGCCTTTGCTAGATGCTGTGGTAGATTATTTGCCAAGCCCTTTAGATATTGGAGAAATTACAGGAACTAAGCCTGGAACCGAAGATGAGATTGTTAGAAAATTTGGAAACTCAGAGCCTTTTTCTGCTTTAGCTTTTAAAGTTGCTAACGATCCATTTGTGGGATCTTTAACTTTTATTAGAATTTATTCTGGAACTTTAAATGCTGCAACTGGAGTTATGAATACCAGCAAAGATAAAGAAGAAAGAGTTGGAAGAATGCTTCTTATGCATGCAAACGATAGAGAAGATATCAAAACAGCATCAACAGGAGACATTGTGGCTCTTGCTGGTTTAAAGCATACAATCACTGGACATACTTTATCTGATCCATCTAATCCAATTCTTTTAGAACCTATGGATTTTCCAGATCCTGTTATTGAAATTGCAGTTGAGCCTAAGACTAAAGCAGACCAAGAGAAAATGGGAGAAGCTTTAGCTAGGTTAGCAAAAGAAGATCCTTCCTTTAGAGTTTCTTCAGATAATGAATCTGGCCAAACGATCATTAAAGGGATGGGCGAATTACATTTGGATATTATTGTCGATAGAATGAAAAGAGAATTTAAAGTAGAAGCTAATATTGGAGCTCCTCAAGTTGCTTATAGAGAAACTATTCAAGGTGCAGCTACGGTTGATTACACACACAAAAAACAATCTGGTGGCGCAGGACAATTTGCAAAAGTTAAATTAAGTGTTGAGCCATTAGACCCTGGCAAAGGCAGGGAAATTGAAAATATTGTTAAAGGTGGAGCAATACCGAAGGAATTTATTCCTGGTGTTGAAAAAGGAATTGAAGGAGTTGCAGATTCTGGAATTTTAGCAGGATTTCCTATGTTAGATTACAAGGTGACCATCATTGATGGTTTGCATCATGATGTAGATTCTAGCGTTTTAGCTTTTGAAATCGCTGGAAGAATGGGATTTAAAGATGCCTGCACTAAAGCTGGACTAAAATTACTTGAGCCGATTATGAAAGTTGAAGTGGTTACACCAGAAGATCATATGGGAGATGTAATTGGTGATTTAAATTCAAGAAGAGGACAAATTGGTTCAACAGATAAAAGAGGAAATGCAACAGTGATAAATGCAATGGTTCCGCTTGCAAACATGTTTGGTTATGTAAACAACCTAAGATCTATGTCCCAAGGTAGAGCTCAATATACAATGACTTTTGACCATTATGAGAAAGTTCCTCAGAATGTTCAAGACGAGGTAACTAAAAAATTAGCATAAATTATGGATAAGCAGCAAATAAGAATTAGATTACAAGCGTACGATCATAAAATACTAGATCAATCTACTATTGAAATTGTGAATACTGCAAAAAGAACTGGTGCTCAAATCAAAGGACCTATTCCTTTGCCGACTACGAAAGAAATTTTTACTGTTTTGAGATCTCCGCACATTGACAAAAAAAGTAGAGAGCAATTTGAAACAAGAACTCATAAGAGACTTATTGATATTTTAGAACCAACACCCCAAACGATTGAAGCTTTAATGAAGTTAGATCTTGCGGCTGGTGTAGATGTGGAGATTAAAATTTAGTTATGAGATTAGGTTTAGTAGGAAAAAAAATTGGTATGACACAAAAATTCTACGAAAGTGGTGAGGCCGTTCCTGTAACAGTCTTGCAGGTTGAGCCAGGTAAAATAGTAGAAGTTATCGAAAAGGATAAGCGTGGCTATTCTGCTTTGCTAGTTGGTTATGGTCACATTAAGAGTTCAAAACTGACTAAATCTATGAAGGGTTTCTATGCAAAAAAATCATTAGAAGCTAAAAAATTTCTAAAAGAATATAGAGTAGAAAACACAGAAGAATTCAAAGCCGGATCAGATATTACTTTGGATATTTTAAAAGATAAAAAATATGTAGATATTAGATCAAAAACTATTGGTAAAGGTTTTGCCGGAGTTATGAAGCGTTGGAATTTTGGTGGATTGAGAGCAACACATGGTGTTTCTGTATCTCACAGATCACACGGATCTACTGGTCAAAGACAAGACCCAGGTAAAGTTTTCAAAGGAAAAAAAATGGCAGGTCACATGGGCGATAAATTTAGAACTATGCAAGGTTTAGAGATAGTTGAAGCTGATATAGTTAATAATCTTTTATATTTAAGAGGGTCAGTGCCTGGCAGTAAAAATTCATATGTAGAAATTACAGAGGCCGTTAAGAAAAAAAACAAATCTAGTGTTCAAGAAAGACTAGTAAGTTATTTTGCTGACCTTGAAACATCCAAAACAGACAAAAAAGACAAAAAAAATATTGCAAAAGAAGCTAAAGCTGCAGAAAAAGCTGAAAAATTAGCTGCCAAAGAAAAGCCAGCTGAAGTAGCTACTTCAACAGAAGAGGTTAAGAAAGATTAAAAATGAAATTAGAAGAAATTAACATAGAAGGTAAAAAAATAGGTACTCACGAAGTATCAGATCAGGTTTTTTCTTTAAAGCCTAGAAAAGATTTAATTCAACTAGTTATTAACTGGCAATTAAATAACCAAAGGAAGAAAAAAGGTCATACTAAGTCGCGAGGAGAAGTTAAAGGCTCAAGAAGAAAAATTGTTCAACAAAAAGGTTCGGGTGGAGCAAGACATGGTAATATCACAGCACCTATCTTTGTTGGTGGTGGTATAGCGCATGGTCCAAGACACAGAGGACAGACTAGACTTACAAAACTAAATAAAAAAGTAAGAAATCTTGGTCTAATCAGCGCTCTTTCTTCAAAAGTATTAACTAAAAACGTAAATATTTTTGATGAACCAAAACTAGATGTTTTTAAAACAAAATCTTTTAATAATTTTTTATCAAAACTAGAAAGCAAGTCTGCTTTGATTATTCATCACGATGGAGCTTCAGAAAAATTTATTAAAAGTATGAAAAATATACCTAATACAAAAAGAATTAAAGTAGTTGGTACAAATGTATATGACTTAATTAAATTTGAAAAAATTCTTTTTACTAAAGAGGCCATAAAAACTCTTGAGGAGCGATTAACTAAATGAAAAATCAAACTTTTGCATACGATATAATTTTATCTCCTGTAATTACTGAGAAAAGCACTAATTTAAGTGGTCTAAATAAAATTACATTTAAGGTTTCTAAAACAGCATCAAAAACTTTGATTAAAAAAAGTATTGAAAAATTGTACAAAGTTAATGTCATCAAGGTAAATACCTTGCTGTCAAAAGATAGATTTAAAACAGTAAGAGGAAAAATTGCGAAAAAATCAGGATATAAAAAAGCAATTATTACTTTAAAAGAAGGGCAAAGCATTGATATTGCTGCAGGAATTTAATTATGACACTTAAAACTTATAAACCATACACAAAGTCTACAAGAGGCACTATCTTAGTTGATCGTTCTCACCTATGGAAAGGTAAGTCAGAAAAAACCTTAACTAAAAAAATGCACAGAGCAGTTGGTAGAAACAACCAAGGTAGAATAACTTCAAGACATAGAAGTGCTGGGCACAAAAAAAAATATAGAATTATTGATTTTAAGAGAAATAAGTTTGAAATGGCTGCCGAAATAAAAAGATTTGAACATGATCCATTTAGAAGTGCTAATATCATGCTAGTTGAATACGAAGATAAAACTATAGCTTACATGCTAGCTCCAGAAGGGGTTAAAATTGGTGAAAAAATTTATTCAGGTGAAAAATTAGAAATTCTTCCAGGAAATTGCATGAAAATTAAAGATATGCCAGGGGGAACAAGTGTTCATAATATAGAGTTAACACCTGGAAAAGGTGGAGTTATGGTAAGATCTGCTGGAACGTCTGCTACTATTATGGGAACGGATGGTGATTATACAACAGTGAAATTATCTTCGGGTGAGGTTAGAAAAGTAAGAGCAGAATGTAGAGCTACAATAGGACAACTTTCTAACGTAGATAATAAAAACGTAAAAATTGGTAAAGCTGGCAGAAACAGATGGTTGGGTATTAGACCTCAATCTAGAGGTGTTGTAATGAACCCTGTTGATCACCCGCACGGAGGTGGCGAAGGTAAGACTTCAGGTGGTAGAGATCCTGTCACTCCTTGGGGTCAAGGAACCAAAGGTTTAAAAACAAGAAATAATAAAAAAACAGATCAGTTTATTATTTCTAGAAAGAAAAAAAGATAATTTATGGCACGTTCTATTTGGAAAGGTCCTTTTGTACACCCGAGCTTGATTAAGAAAGTGGAAAAACAAAAACAAACAGATTCAAAAAGACCTATTAAAACCTGGTCTAGAAACTCAACTATTATTCCAGAATTTATTGGACAAAAATTTGAGATTCATAACGGTAAAAAATTTATTCCGATAACAATATCGGAAGAAATGATTGGGCATAAATTAGGTGAATTTTCACCTACTAGGCAGTTTCCTGGTCACACAGCATCAACTTCAAAAGCAGCTCCAGCGAAAGCTGATAAAAAATAATTATGGCAAAAATTAAAAAAGATTTATCAACCGTTAAAGCAGTTTTTAATAATCTAAAATCTGGAACAAGAAAAATTAACGAAATATTGCAATCTATTAGAGGTAGAAAAGTAGATCTTGTTCTAAGGGATCTTCAATTTAATAATAAACGTGTTTCTAAAGAAATAATCAAGACAATCAAATCTGCTGTAGCTAATGCTGAAAATAATAATCAATTAGACATAGATACACTAATTATAAAAGAGGCTTATGTTGGCAAAGGCATTACACTCAAAAGATTTAGACCAAGAGCAAAAGGTAGGGCAGCTAGTATTAAAAAGCATTTTAGTAATTTAACAATTGTTGTTTCAGAAAAAAAAGAAGCGGCGCAAGTACCACAGGGAGCTTAGATAATGGGACAGAAGATTAATCCAGTTGGAATTAGACTTAAAATTAATAGAAACTGGGATTCTATTTGGTTTGCTAAGAAAGAAGCTTACGGAACTTATTTAATACAAGATTTTAAAATTAGAAAATACATTAATGCTAATATAAAGAATTCTGGAATTTCAAGAATTTTAATCGAGCGTCCTTCTAAAAAATGTAATGTTACAATTTTTACCTCTAGACCTGGTTTTGTGATTGGAAAAAAGGGTTCTGATATTGAAAAAATTAAGAGCAACATTGGAAAAATTGTTACAGATGAGGTTTCGGTCAATATAAAAGAAATTAGAAAACCAGAGCTAGATGCTTATTTAGTAGCTGAAAACATTGCGCAGCAAATTGAAAAAAGGATCGCTTACAGAAAAGCGATGAAAAGAGCAATGCAATCAACCATGAGAATTGGTGCTAAAGGTATCAAAGTGATGATCAGCGGTAGATTAGCTGGAAACGAAATAGCAAGAACAGAGTGGTTGCGAGAGGGTAGTGTTCCATTGCACACTTTAAGAGCAGAAATTGATTACGCGGAGTGTGAAGCGCTTACCACTTACGGAATTATAGGAATTAAAGTCTACATCTATAAAGGTGTAGTGTTTCAAAAAGACTTGCAGAAAAAAATTGCAAGTGAAAAAGAGGAAGAGAAAACAAAATAATGTTACAGCCAGCTAGAACAAAATTTAGAAAAGCTCACAAAGGTAGAATTAATGGTACTGCTGAACGTGGTGCAACCATGAATTTTGGATCTCATGGACTATTGGCTTTAGAGCCAGAAAGAATTACATCACGACAAATTGAAGCTGCCAGAGTTGCTTTAACAAGACACATGAAAAGAGCTGGACGAGTATGGTTGAGAATTTTCCCAAATATTCCAGTTTCCAAAAAACCTATTGAAGTTCGTATGGGTAAAGGTAAAGGAAATGTAGAATATTATGTGTTCAGGGTTAAACCTGGAAGAATAATTTTTGAAATCGATGGTGTTTCGGATCTTGTAGCTAAAGAAGCTTTTGACAGAGCCGCTTCTAAGTTACCCATAAAAACAAAAGTGATCAAAAGAAATATAAATACTTAATATGAAAACTAAAGATATAAAAAATTTATCAGTCACTCAGCTTGAAAAAGAGTTAGGTAATTTTAAAAAAGAGCAGTTTAATTTAAGAATTCAAAAGATGAACTCTCAAATTACCAATAGTGCTCGAATTACAATTGTTAGAAGAACGATAGCTAAAATATTAACTTTTATTAATCAGAAGAAGAAAGCATAATGAGCAAAAGAACTTTAGAAGGAAAAATAGTAAGTACTAAAAATTCTAAAACATTAGTTGTGAATGTGGAAAGAAAGTTTAGGCACCCTGTCTTATCCAAGGTAATTAAAAGATCCAAAAAATATCATGCTCACTATGAAGAGGGCACCTATGCTGTTGGGGACACTGTTAAAATCATTGAATCCGCACCGATTTCTAAGTTAAAAAAATGGAGAGTTATTGGAGATAAAGCATGATTCAAATTCAAACAGAATTAGAAGTGGCTGACAATACAGGAGCAAAAAGAATTGAATGTATTAAAGTTCTTGGAGGATCAAAAAGAAGATATGCCTCTATCGGCGATGTGATTGTTGTAAGTATAAAAGATTGTGCTCCTAAAGGAAAAGTTAAAAAAGGTGACGTTCATAAAGCTGTGGTTGTTAGAACGAGAAAACAAATTTTTAGAAAAGATGGTTCTGCAATTAAATTCGATACCAATGCAGCTGTTCTAATTGCTGCTAATAACGAGCCAATTGGAACTCGTATTTTTGGTCCAGTTACAAGAGAGTTGAGAGTAAAAAGGCATATGAAAATTATTTCTCTAGCTCCAGAGGTACTGTAATGAAATTAAAATTTAAAAAAGGAAATACAGTGAAAGTAATCTCTGGCGATGACAGGGGCAAAAGTGGAGAGATCATAGAAATTTTTAAAGACAGATACAGAGCAACTGTCAAAGGGCTTAATATGGTAAAAAAACATACTAAACCTACAAAGGAAAAAAAAGGTGGGATAATTAGCGTGGAACAATCAATTCATTTATCCAATCTTTTAGTTGAAGTAGCTGATAAAAAAAAGCTAGGTAAAAAAGAAGAAACCAAAGCGTCAGTTAAGCCGAAAGCAAAAGAGAAATCTTCTGTAAAAAAAGTAAAAAAAGATTCTAAGAAGAAAGACATTAAAAAAAATATCAAGCCAATAAAAAAAAACTCTGAGAAAAAAGATACGAAGAAAACTTCTAAGACAACTAAAAAAAAAGGTAAATAAGAACAATGATACCAAGATTAAAAAAAATATACCTAGAAGAAATTTTACCTAACATAGTAAAAAATCTATCAATTAAAAATACCATGCAAGCTCCTAAAATTAAAAAAATTGTATTGAATATGGGCTTAGGCTTGGATGCTTCTGATAGTAAGGTTTTAAAGGTTATAAAAGAAGATTTAGCAAACTTAACAGGACAACTTCCTATTGTTACCAAGTCCAAAAAAGCAGTAGCAAATTTCAAAACTAGAAAAGATATTCCACTTGGACTTAAAGTTACTTTAAGAAAAAATAATATGTACTATTTTCTAGATAGATTAATCAATATGGCACTACCAAGAATTAAAGACTTTCGAGGTTTAAATCCAGATAGTTTTGACAAAGAAGCAAATTATAGCTTTGGAATTAAAGAGCATGTTATTTTCCCAGAAGTTAGTTTTGATAAAATTGAAAAATTAAGAGGATTAGATATCACAGTTGTGACGTCAACAAACAATAAGGAAGCATCAAAAGCTTTGCTAGATAGCTTTGATTTTCCATTTTATAAGAAAGGGTCTAATTAATGGCAAAAATATCCGCAATACACAAAAATTTAAAAAGAGTGAAAATGGCTAAGCGTTTTGAAAGTAAAAGAAAAAAATTAAAAGCTATTATTATGGATAAAAAAACCAATCTAAATGAAAGATTTGAAGCTAGTTTAAAGCTTGCTAAAATTCCACAAAATTCAGCAAAAAATAGAATTGTAAATAGATGTGAAATTACTGGAAGACCTCACGGTTATTACAGAAAACTTAAAATGTCTCGTATTGCACTTAGAAAATTAGCTTCTATGGGCAAAATACCAGGCATGACTAAATCGAGTTGGTAAGAGAATAGGAAAGGAAAATTATATGACAATATCAGATCCAATTGGAGATATGTTAACTAGAATTAGAAACGCACAAATGAAGTTGCATCCTACTGTGCTAATACCAAGTTCGAAGTTTAAAAAATTTGTTTTAGATGCAATGCAGCGAGAGGGTTTTATTTCAAGTTACGATGCAGTTACAGAGAAAGATTCATCTTTCGAGGCATTAAAAGTAAATTTAAAATATGTTCATGGAACTCCAGTAATCAGAGAAATTAAAAGAATTTCAAAACCAGGCAGAAGAATTTACACTCGATTTGAAAGTCTACCAAGAGTTTTGAACGGACTAGGAATAGCTATTATCTCAACCTCAAAAGGTATACTTTCTGACAATGAAGCTAGAGATCAAAAACTTGGAGGAGAAATAATCTGTAATATTTCTTAATATTTATGTCAAAAATTGGAAAAAAAAGCATTACAATACCTGACCAAGTTAAAGTTTCTATCAATGGAAATATTCTTTCTATGGAAGGACCTAAAGGAAAAAAAGAAATTATTTTAAATACAGACTTATTGGATACAAAGATTGAAAATAACATTTTATCCGTAACTTCTAAAAATAATGAAACCAAAAATAAAGTTTTTTGGGGATTGCAACGAAGTTTGATTAATAATGCTTTAATAGGAATTTCTGCAGGATATGAGATTGTTTTAAATTTAAATGGAGTTGGATTCAGAGCTAGTTTGGAAGGTAAAAAAATTAAATTTCAATTAGGTTTTAGCCACGATATTTTATTTGATATACCAGAGGGCATTACGGTAAAAATTGATAAGCAAACCAAGATTACTCTTAATGGAAATGATAAACAATTAATTGGTAAAGTTGCATCTGATATTAAATTTTTAAAACCAGTTGAGCCATATAAACAAAAAGGAATAACTGCTGACGGCCAGTTTATTTTGAAAAAAGAAGGGAAGAAAAAATAAATGAGAAACAAAACCCTGACTAGAAAAAGCAGAATTAGATCGAAGTTAAAGAAAGTAAACAATGATAAGCCAAGACTTTCAGTGTTTAGATCTCTTAATAATATCTACGCTCAGTTAATAGATGATAAAAAAGGCTCGACTATAGCTAGCGCATCTTCAAAGGAAAAAAACATAGAGAAAAAAAGCAAAAATGAAATTTCTAAAATTGTAGGAAAGCTTATTGCTGAACGGTCGATAGAAAAAGGTATTAAAGAGGTATTTTTTGATAGAGGGTCATATAGATATCACGGAAGAGTTAAATCACTTGCTGAAGCTGCAAGAACTGGAGGTTTGAAGTTTTAAATATGAGCAAGGTATCAGAGATTAAAGAAAAATTAGTAGCCATCAACAGAATTACAAAAGTGGTAAAAGGTGGAAGAAGATTTGGGTTCGCAGCATTAGTTGTGGCTGGAAATCAAAAAGGTCAAGTAGGTTACGGACAAGGTAAAGCTAAACAAGTTCCTGATGCTATTAAAAAAGCCTCAGAAGCTGCAAAAAAATCGTTAATTAAAATACCTTTAAGAGACGGAAGAACTTTGCACCATGACGTGAAGGGAAAGAGTGGAGCTGGTAAGGTAGTATTAAGAAGCGCCCCTGCTGGTACAGGAATTATTGCCGGTGGAGCAGTTCGAGCTATATGTGAAATGTCAGGTATTCAAGATGTGGTAGGAAAATCTATTGGATCTGCAAATCCTTACAATTTGATCCGAGCTGTTTTTGTTGCACTAGGTAGTCAACAAACACCAAAAGACATTTCCTTAATTAGAGGAAAAAAAATTAAAGATATTGTTGCAAGGAGATAATAATGAATTTAAATGAAATAGGAGTAAAACTGCACAAAACCTCTAAAAGAGTTGGAAGAGGTATTGGATCCGGAAAAGGAAAAACAGCTGGTAGAGGAGTTAAGGGGCAAAAATCTCGTTCAGGTGTTTCTATAAAAGGATACGAAGGTGGTCAAATGCCTTTGTTTAGAAGGCTGCCCAAAAGAGGTTTTAATGCAATTTCAAAAAGAGCTAATAAATTAGTTATAAACCTTAACGACTTGTCAAAATTAATTGATAAAAATAAAATTAGTATTACCGAGAAGTTAGATTTGGCATCTCTTTTGTTTGCAAAAGATAAAAAAAACTACAAATACGTAAAAGTAAAAATTTTAGGCACTGGCGAAATTAAACATAAAATTAATATTTTAGCTCATTCTGCAAGCAAAAGTGCGAAAAGCAAAATTGAAAGTTCGGGCGGATCAATAGAAATAGTTAAATAGATAATGTCTAACTTTTCCGATACATCAAATAGTGGATCCAGTTTTTTTCAAGGAAACGATTTAAGTAAAAGAATTTTCTATACTTTATTTATTTTAGTTATTTATAGATTTTGTACTTATGTTCCTATACCCGGCATAGACCCAGATTCTCTTAAAAATCTAATTTCAGGAAACGAAAGAAGTCTTCTTGGTATGTTTAATGTATTCGCAGGTGGAGCTGTTCAACGTATGGCAATTCTTACGTTGGGTATAATGCCTTACATATCAGCTTCCATTATTATTCAATTGTTAACTGGTGTTACAGAATATTTTAAGAATTTAAAAAGTCAGGGTGAATATGGAAGAAAGAAAATTACCCAATACACAAGATATGGAACAGTATTGCTTGCCTTGGTACAGGGATATGGAGTTTCTGTTAGTTTAGAAAATTCACAAGGAATTGTTCTTGATCCAGGAATGTACTTCAGGTTTGTTACTACAGTTACATTGGTAACAGGTACTATTCTGATCATGTGGCTAGGAGAGCAGATAACAGCCAGGGGTGTTGGTAATGGTATTTCATTAATTATTTTTTCTGGAATTGTTGCTGAAATTCCACGAGCTCTTGCCTCGACATTTGAATTGGGTCGAACAGGTGCAATTTCTAGTGTTGCCATTTTATCTATCTTAGTTCTTTTATTGGTTGCTATATATTTTATTGTTTATGTGGAAAGAGCGCAGCGAAGAATATTAATTCAATACCCCAAAAGACAAATGGGTAACAAAATGTACGGTGGTGAATCTTCTTACCTTCCCTTAAAAGTTAACACTGCAGGTGTCATACCAGCGATCTTTGCATCAGCATTGCTACTACTGCCAGTTACATTGTCTAATTTTTCTACCAGTTCAAATTCAATTATTTTATCTATTACTTCTATGTTAGGTCAGGGAAAACCCCTCTATATGATCTTCTACGCATCTGGTATTGTATTCTTTTCTTTTTTTTATACTTCTATTATTTTCAATCCAGTAGAAACCTCCGATAATTTAAAAAAGAATGGGGGATTTGTTCCAGGAATTAGACCGGGGGATAAAACTTCAGAATTTATTCAAAACCTTTTAACAAAGTTGACAGTAATAGGATCAAGTTATTTAGTAATTATTTGCTTGTTACCAGAGGTTCTTATTTCAAAATATCCTATTCCTTTTTATTTGGGAGGAACGTCTTTACTTATTGTTGCAGTGGTTGCTATGGATACAATAACGCAAGTTCAAACAAGGTTAATGAGCGCTCAATACGCATCGTTAATTAAAAAAACTAAATTTTCAAGGTAATGAATTTAGTTATTTTTGGACCACCTGGGGCAGGCAAAGGTACCCAGTCTTCTTTCTTAATTAATAATTTTAATTTTTTTCAACTCTCTACGGGCGATTTGTTAAGAAATGAATTAAAAAGCGGCTCTAAGCTAGCTTCAGAAATAGAAGTATTAATGAATTCAGGAAAACTTGTTTCAGATGACATTATAAACAATCTTATTGAAAAAAAATTAGAAGACAAAAGTATAGAAAATAGAATTATTTTTGATGGATTTCCAAGAAATATTGATCAAGCCAAAACTTTAGACAACTTATTAGAAAAAAACTCGCAGTCAATATCGTTAGTCCTTAATCTAAAAGTAGACTATTCAATTTTAACTAAGAGAATATCTGGAAGAGTGTCATGCTCAGTTTGCAAAAAGACCTTTAACGAGTTTTTTGACCCCCCAACAACCTGCAAGGATCCCAACTGCAAGACTAGAACTTTAGTTAAGCGATCTGATGATAATGAGGATACGGTAAGCAAAAGATTAAAAACTTACGATGAATCTACTCTACCAATCCTTGATTATTACTCAGCTAAAAACATAGTTTCAGATGTTGATGCTATGGACGAAATTGCGAAGGTTTCAGAGCAAATATCCAATATTATCAAAGACTTAAAAAGTTGACTTTGAAAGAAGGATTTGTATATTCCAACAGTTTTATAAACTAAAAATTACAATCACTTAGTATGGCTCGTATATCAGGAATAAATCTTCCATTAAACAAACAAGTATATATTGCACTACAGTATATCTACGGAATAGGTGATCATTACGCTGAAAAAATTTGCAAAGAGTTAAATATTGATAGATCTAAAAGAGTAAATAATTTAACCGAAGATGAAGTTTTAAAAGTTAGGGAGCTGATTGACAAAAACTATTCTGTCGAAGGAGATCTTAGAAGAGATATTTCATTAAATATTAAGCGCCTAAGAGATTTGGGTACTTATAGAGGAACAAGGCACAGAAAAAAATTACCAGTAAGAGGACAAAGAACACACTCCAATGCAAGAACAAGAAAAGGAAAAGCGATTGCAATTGCTGGTAAAAAATTAACAGTGATGAAAAAATAATAAATGAGCACAGAAAAAATAAAAAAAAAATCAGACTCCGGCAAGAAAGAACCGAAGAAAGTTGATTCTAAAAAAGTAGATTCAAAAAAGAAAAGCAAATTCAAAGCAAAGAAGAAAGAAAAAAAAGTAGTGATTAATGGAAAGGCATTTGTAAATGCAACTTTTAATAATACTATTATTTCTATTACAGACAAAGATGGAAATGTACTCTCATGGTCTTCTGCTGGATCAAAGGGATTTAAAGGATCAAGAAAGTCTACTCCTTATGCAGCCCAAGTAGCTGCAGATGATGCTGCATTAAAAGCAGCTGAGTATGGACTTAAAAACATAGATGTTGAAGTAAAAGGACCAGGTTCGGGAAGGGAAACAGCGTTAAGAGCATTGCAAGCAAGAGGTTTTAAAATTTTGTCTATCAAAGACACAAGTCCAATTGCTCACAACGGTTGTAGACCACCTAAAAAAAGAAGAGTTTAACAATAAATAGAAACAGGAGCTAACATTGATAGATAAAAATTGGAAAGAATTAATCAAACCTTCTAAGATTGATATTCAAGCCAGCGAAGATAAAAAATTTGCAAAAATAGTTGTTGAGCCTTTAGAGCGTGGCTTTGCTTTAACTTTAGGTAATGCATTAAGAAGAGTTCTTCTTTCCTCTATTCAAGGAACAGCAGTTACCGCGATACAAATTGATGGAGTGTTGCATGAGTTTTCATCAATTAATGGTGTTAGAGAAGACGTTACAGACATAGTTTTAAATATTAAATCCTTGTCTTTAAAGCTAAATACTAATGGTCCAAAAAAACTTATTCTAGATGCAAAAGGACCAGGAGAAATTACCGCAAAAATGATTAATCCAAATCCTGATATTGAGATTTTAAATCCTGATCAGGTTATTTGTAACTTAGATGAGAATTCAAAAGTGTACATGGAATTTGTCGTTAATACTGGAAAAGGATATGTATCAGCTGACAAAAACAGAGAAAAAGATTCTCCATTAGGTTTAATTCCTATTGATTCAGTTTATAGCCCGGTAAAAAGAGTTTCTTACAATGTGTCCAATACAAGAGAAGGTTTGTCTATTGATTATGATAAGCTTACTATGGAAATAGAAACAAATGGCTCTGTTGCTTCAGATGATTGCTTGGCATTTGCTGCTAGAATTCTTCAAGATCAGTTATCACTATTTGTTAATTTTGATGAACCAAAAGAAGTTGTGGTTCAGCCAACGCAAAGCGAACCTGAATTTAACAAAAATCTTTTAAGAAGAGTAGATGAACTAGAGCTTTCAGTTCGATCTATGAATTGCTTAAAAAATGATAACATTATTTATATTGGTGACTTAGTTCAAAAAACAGAAGGTGAAATGCTAAGAACGCCCAATTTTGGTAGAAAATCATTAAATGAAATTAAAGAGGTAATTTCTGGAATGTCCTTATATTTAGGTATTGAAATTCCCAATTGGCCTCCAGAAAATATTTCAGAACTATCTAAAAAGCTAGAAGACGAGTACAAATAAATTATGAGACACGGTCACGGACATAGAAAGCTAAATAGAACTTCTGAGCATAGAAAAGCTATGTTTCAAAATATGATAAACTCATTAATCAAACATGAGCAAATCAAAACCACGGTTCCAAAAGCCAAAGAGTTAAAGCCCATTATTGATAAAGTTATTACTATTGGTAAAAAAAATACTTTAGCCTCAAAGAAAATTTTATTTTCTAAGCTGCAGGATAAAAGTTCTGTAACTAAACTGACAACTATTTTGTCCAAAAGATATGAAAAGAGGAACGGTGGTTATTCAAGAGTTGTAAAATCTGGTTTTCGTTTTGGAGACAATGCTCCAACTGCTTATATAGAATTGGTTGATAAAGATTTTAATGCTAAGGGACAAGATTCTGGCCCTGTTCAAAAAAAAACTGATAATAAAAATGAACAAGACTCTAAAAATCCAGTAGTAGAAAGCAAAGACACCAAACTAACTAAAAAATAATGAAACTCTATCTGCTAGTTGCTTTATTTGGAGCAGCTGGAAGTGTATTGAGATATTCTCTCTATCTAATTACCCCCAGATTTTTTTACCTAAACTTTCCTATCAGCACAGTCTTGGTGAACTTGTTAGGTTCTTTTTTTATAGGCGCTTGCATTTCATTATTTGATAAAAGTATTATTACTGAAAATACTAGAATTTATATTGTAATAGGTCTGTTAGGGGGATTCACAACTTTTTCTACATTTTCTATGGATTTATTTAATTTATTAAACAAATCACTTTATATAGAAATGATTAGTTACTTGGTGCTTTCAGTTTTTGGTGGTTTACTTTTGTTCCTTGCTGGGTACAAAATTGTTAGTTTTTTTTAATGAAATTTAATGAAAAATTCATTGTAGATAAAAACTATGCGAACACCAGAATAGATAGGTGGTTAAAATTAAACACCCAAAAATTCCCTCAATCCTTTGTTGAAAAATTACTGCGCTCTGGAAAAATTAAAGTAAATAATAAAAAAATTAAAAGTTCTTATAAGCTTCAATTAGAAGATGAGATTTTTCTTCAATTTAGTTATGAAGAAAAAAAAGAAAATGAAAAATTTTCATACAGCGCCAATCTCAAAGAATACAAAGAAATTAGAAACAATATAATCTTTGAAAATCACGATTATTTAATTTTAAATAAACCATCTGGTATTTCAGTCCAGTCTGGAACTAAGTCTCCAAAAAATTTAATTGATATATTGAATAAATTTAGTGAAGATAAAAAATTTTATTTAGTTCACAGAATTGACAAAGAAACCTCTGGTATTATTGTATTTGCATGTAATAGATTATTTGCACAAACTTTGTCTGAACAATTTAGAAATAAAGAAGTAAAAAAAAATTACTTGGCTATTTTGTACGGATCCATTCCTCTCAATGAAGGAACTCTAGATCATGATTTGGTTTTTAAAGTAAAGAATCAATTGAAAACTTTTAAAGCAGAAACAGATTTTTCCGTACTGTCTAAAAATAAAGATTTTTCTTATGTTGAGGCAACACCCATTACCGGTAGAAAACATCAAATTAGGCATCAATTTTTTAAAGTTAATCATCCTATAGTGGGCGATAGAAAATATGAAATTCCTCATTATGTAAATAAAGATAAGTTTTTAATGTTACATAGTTATAAAATTACCTTTTATGACAAAGGTAAGGAAAAAACATTCAAGGTTGAACCTCCCAAAGAGTTTAAAAATTTTTTAAAAAAATCTAATCTGTAAATATTTCTTTAAAAGAGGAAATAATAGTTTCATCTAGCGATTTTGGTATTTTTTTTATTTCCAACCAATTTATTATTCCTCTATCAGAAATGCCACATGGGATTATTCCGTCATAATTGTTTTTATTAACATCTAAGTTTAGAGCAAATCCATGGTATGCAATCCATTTTTTAACCTTCAAACCTATAGCAGCAATTTTGTATTCCTTGTTGTCTTTATCAATCCATATCCCAATATTTTTTGAATCGGCATGAGCTTTAATATTGTGTTTATTTAATATTAAAATTATCCAATCTTCAATTTTCCTTACAAGTTTTCTAATCTCTTTTCCTCTATGGTTCATATCTAAAACAAAATAAACAATTTTCTGACCAGATCCATGATATGTCCATTTGCCCCCTCTGCTAGTTTTTAAAATAGGGAATTTTTTTTTATCTAACAGCTCACTATCTTTGCCGCTCGTTCCACAGGTATAAATATCTTTATGTTCAAGTATCCATATCAATTCACTTTTTTCTTTACGATGAACTTGCAAGATTCTTTGTTCTAGCTCTTCAATTGCTTTTTGATAATCGACTGGTTTTTTACTGATTTTTATTTCAATATTCATTATAAACGAAAGTACTTTATTATTATGGAAAACAATAACGAAATCAAATCTAAAAAAATAGAATTTAATATCTCTACTTCTTATTTAGATGACCTTGTTGATAAAATTGATAAAAAAGATTTATCTGCAGTTGATAGTCTTTTAGCTAAATTGCACCCTTCGGATATTGCAGAAGTGATATCCAATCTCCCTGAAAAAAAAAGATTTGAATTAATTGCTTTAGAAAACTTTAAAATCAATCCTCATGTTATAGTTGAACTTACAGATGAACTTCAAAAAGATATTTTAGAAAAAATATCATCTGATAGGATAGTTAAAATAGTAAATAGTCTAGAATCTGATAACGCTTTACAAATTATTGAAAACTTAACAGATGAAAAAAAAGACAGAGTCCTTACCAAAATACCTATTGAAGACAAAAACCTATTTGAAGAAACTCTCAGTACTTACCCAGAAAATTCTGCAGCTAGAATTATGCAAAGAGAGTTTGCAGCAATTCCACAAGATTGGTCTGTAGGACAGACCATCGATTATTTAAGAGAAACTAATGAGCTACCCAAAGAATTTTTGGAAATATTTATTATTAATGAATTGAATATTCCTGTCGGCTCAGTTCCTTCATCAAGAGTGCTAAGAACTTCAAGGGAGGTCAAAATGAATTCTATTATGAATAGTAATAAGTTTTTAATTCCTGCGGAAATGGATCAGGAACAGGTTGCTTATAACTTTGAGCAATATAATCTTTTTTCTGCTGGTGTTGTGGATAGTAATCATAAGCTCATAGGTATGATCACAGGAGACGATATTGTAACTATTATAAAAGAAGAAGCTGAAGAAGATACTCTAAGATTAGCTGGTGTAAGTGATGAAGAAATATCCGATACAGCATTTAGTATCACCAAAAAAAGATTTGTATGGCTTGCAATTAATTTATTAACAGCAATACTTGCATCTACTGTCATAAGTCTTTTTAATGCCAGTATAGAAAAAGTTGTAGCATTGGCCATATTAATGCCAATTGTAGCATCCATGGGTGGAAATGCAGGAACACAAACTTTAACGGTTACAGTTCGTTTGATCGCAACTAAAGAGCTTATAGCCTCGAATGTTTCTAAAATTATTTCCAAAGAATTCCTTGTAGGACTATTCAACGGCTTAATTTTTGCAGTGATTACCAGCATAGCAATATATATATGGTTTCTTGATATTCGCCTTTCATTATTAATTGCAGTAGCCATGATCATAAACATGACTGCAGCTGGTTTCTTTGGTATAGTTGTTCCTATTACATTAAATAAATTTAAAATAGATCCGGCTATATCATCCAGTGTATTTGTTACGACAGTAACAGATGTATTTGGTTTTTTGTCTTTTTTAGGATTGGCAAGTTATTTTCTTCAATTTTAAAGATTATCTATTAAACGAACACCATTTAAATAATAAGCTATAAATATATTTGTATTAGAGCTGATTTTTTTTACCTCTTTAAAATTCAAAAGATTAATAAGTTTAATATAGTCAATTTTTTTAACTCCTATTTTTCTAAGTTCAGACCTGACAAGTGAAAGCTTACCACCATTTTTTTTATATAGTTTTAAAAAACGGTAAACTTTACCGACAACTAACAATGCATCATTGCTTAACAAGAGATTTCTAGAAGAAAGTGCACCCCCATTTTTCATTCTAATTGTTTTGCATGCAACAATAGAGCATTTAATCTTATTTAATTTTATTAAATTTTTTATTAGATTTAATTGTTGATAGTCTTTTTTCCCCATATAAATTTTAGAACATTTTATAATAGAGAGAAACTTGGACATAATTGCAAGAACTCCATTTAAGTGACCTTTTCTAAATTTTTCCTCCATAATATTATTAATTTTAGGTGTAAGAATTTTTTTATCATTCCAACGATAAATCTCTTGGGTATTAGGAATAAATACATAATCTACTTTTAGTTTTTTACAAATGGACAGATCTTTTTGGAGATTATTTGGATATGTTATAAAATCTTTTTTCTTATTAAATTGCTTAGGATTGACAAAAATACTCACAATAGTTTTTTTTGATTTCTCTTTGCTTTTTTTAATGAGGGATATGTGACCTTCGTGTAACGCACCCATCGTTGGAACAAAGCCCATATCTTTATGTTTAATGGATATATTGTGAATTAAATTGGATTTTTTTATAATTTTCATTTATTACTTTTTTATAATTTTTTTATTTATGATCACTCAAGCAATTATACCACTAGCAGGTCTTGGAACAAGGATGTTACCTTTAACGAAAGCTTTCCCCAAAGAGCTTTGGCCTTTAGGAAAGACATCTATTTTAGAAAGAGTTTTAAAAGAATGTGATGAAGCGGGCATTAAAGAAGTGTTTTTAGTGATTTCAAAACGAAAAAGTATTATAAAAAAATACTTTGATAAAGATCGCGAACTAGAAAAAAAAATCTTAAATAATAAAAAAGCAATTAAAAAAATAAATATTCTTAAAAAGTATCAAAAAAAGATAAAATTTGTTTATCAAAATTCTGCTAAAGGATTAGGTGATGCAGTAAATGTGTGTCGTAAAAAAATAAAATCAGATCATTTTTTACTAATTTTGCCCGATGATATAATAATTAAGAAGAATTGTAGCCGTGAATTAGTTAGCATACACAAAGCTAACAAGTCATCAGTTGTTGCGACCAAGATTGTTCAAAAAAAAGAAGTTGATAGGTATGGAATTTTAGGATTCTCAAAAAAAAATAAGAGTATACTCGATATTAGTAAATTTGTTGAAAAACCTAAAATTTCTCTAGCACCTTCAAAATACGCTATTATTGGCAGATATATTTTAAGTAAAAAAATATTTAAGTTTCTAAATAAAAGCAAAAAAGGTAAACATGGAGAAGTTCAAATCACCGATGCAATGAATGAGCTCTTGATTAGTGGTGAAAAATTCAATGGATCTATTTTTAAAGGATCGTATTTAGACTGTGGAACCATGGATGGTTATATTGAATCATTCAATAAAATAGGCAATTATTAATTATGAAAATTTGTTTTATTGGAACAGGCTATGTAGGTTTAGTGTCCGGAGTTTTGTTCTCTGATTTCGGGAATACAGTTTACTGCGTAGATAATAATAAAAAAAAAATAAAAGATTTAGAAAATAATATACTTCCAATCTACGAACCAGGACTGGATGAAATTGTTAATAAAAATTTTCATGCAAAAAGACTTGTTTTTACAACCAATATCGACAAAGCCATACAAAACTCAGATATTATTTTTATCGCTGTAGGTACTCCATCAGTAAAAAATGGTCAATCAGCTGATCTATCTAATGTATTTAAAGTTGCAAAAACTATTTCGAAAAATCTTAATAAACATAAAACTATAATTACAAAGTCTACTGTGCCTCTTGGAACAGGAGATAGGATCGAAAAAATTCTAAGTAAACATAACCCGAGCAGTAAGTTTGATGTAGTTTCAAATCCAGAATTTTTAAGAGAAGGGGAAGCTCTCAGAGATTTTAAATACCCCGACAGAGTAGTAATTGGAACTAATAATTCAAAAAAAATTTCACCTATACTTAAAAAGCTATATGACCCAATTATAAAAAAAGGCGCTAAGTTTATTGTTGTCTCGCGTAAAGCTGCTGAATTGATAAAGTATGCAGCCAATGCCTTTTTAGCTACTAAAATTACTTTTATTAACGAGATTGCTAACCTTTGTGAGAAAACAGGAATTAATGTTGATGATATTGCTGAAGGTATAGGTACTGATCAAAGAATCGGCTCACGTTTTTTAAGGGCTGGTCCTGCATATGGTGGCTCTTGTTTTCCAAAAGACACAAAAGCTCTAACAAAGACTTCTGATGACTTTAAAGTAAACCTGAGTTTAGTTCAAAGCGTAATACGATCCAATAGTAATCGTAACAATTTAATCGTTCAAAAAATTTTAAAAATTGCCAAACAAAACCATCTTAAAAAAATCGGTTTTTTAGGTGTAACTTTCAAAGCCAATACAGATGATATGAGAGATTCATCAAGTCTGTTTATTATTCCAAAACTTTTAAAGAATAATTTAAAAATTAGTTATTATGAACCAACGGGTAGTAAAAGTATTTTGTCTAAGTACAAAATAATTAAATACTGCATTAATCAAAAAGAATTAATCACAAACTGTGATTTTGTTATTATTCATAGTGATTGGGACGAATTTAAAAACATTGATTTTAACAAAGTGAGTAAAAACAAAAAACTATCTATTTGTGATTTAAGGAATTTATATCATCCTGATGAATTTAAAAATAAAAAAATAAAATATTATTCTATAGGCCGTCCTTTTAATGAGTAAAACTTTGACTACCATAAGAAAAAGAAAATTATCCACAAGAACTACCCAGCCACCTTATTATAATGTTATTCTATTAAATGATGATTTCACAACTATGGAATTTGTTATACAAGTTTTAATAATATTTTTTAAAATGACAAATAATAAAGCTAAAAATGTTATGCTAAAAATTCACGAAGATGGTTCTGCTATTTGCGGCACATATACAAAAGATATTGCAAAAACCTTAACATCACTAGTTAATAATTATGCTAAACAAAACTTGTTTCCCTTAAAGTGTATAATGGAAGTTAAATAAATGGCAACTTTTACCAAATCCTTAGAGAAATCTATTTCTAAAGCTTTTCAAGTTGCTACAGAAAAAAATCACCAATATGTAACCTTGGAGCACTTATTACTTTCACTGACAGATGAAGAAGACGCTTTAAATGTCATGAAGGCTTGTAGCGTAGATACGGATTTATTAAAAGAAAACCTTGAGTATTACATTGATAACGAATTAGACAATATTGTTAATTCTGAAAAAAATAACGACCCTCAGCCAACCTCTGGATTTCAAAGAGTAATTCAGAGATCTATTGTTCATGTTCAGTCTTCTGGCAAAAGCGAAGTAACAGGTGCAAATATTTTAGTTTCTTTATTCGCAGAGAGGGAAAGTCACGCAACTTACTTTTTACAAGAGCAGGAAGTCACCAGATATGATGTTGTAAATTTTATTTCTCACGGAATTACAAAAATTGACAATTTCACCTATGTGGATAGTGCTAATCAAAAGAGCAACACAAGAGAATCTAATTCAAATTCACCCCTTGATACCTATTGTATTAATTTAATAAAGAGGGCAGAAAAAAATAAAATTGATACTCTTATAGGAAGAAATGACGAGGTTGACCGAATAACTCAAATTTTGTGTAGGCGCACAAAAAATAACCCTCTATTAGTCGGCGATCCTGGTGTGGGTAAAACTGCAATAGTTGAAGGTCTGGCCAATAAAATTTTTAAAAACGAAGTGCCTGAAATTCTTAAAGACAATATAATTTATTCATTGGATATGGGGCTCTTAATAGCAGGAACTAGGTATAGAGGAGATTTTGAAGAAAGATTAAAGGCTATTATTGATGAAATTGAAAAAAATCCAAAATACATTTTATTTATTGATGAAATACACTCACTTGTTGGAACTGGATCTACTTCAGGAAATTCTATGGATGCTGCTAATATGCTTAAACCCGCTTTACAATCTGGTCAGATTAGATGCGTTGGCTCAACAACTTTTTCTGAATATAGACAGTTTTTTGAAAAAGATAGGGCGTTACAAAGAAGATTTCAAAAAATTGATATTTCTGAACCTAGCGTTGAAGATGCATATAAAATAATGTTCGGACTAAAAGCAAAGTATGAAGATTTTCATAAAGTTAAGTACTCCGATGATGCGATAAGAGCTTCGGTTGATCTTTCTTACAAATATATAGGAAACAAAAGACTACCAGATAAGTCAATTGACATTATAGATGAACTAGGATCGTACGAGTCATTAAAAATAAATGATCAAAAAAAAGATGTGTTAGATGAGTCAGATATAGAAAAAATAGTTTCTAAAATAACAAAGATTCCAGAAAAAAATATTACCCTGGATGATAGAAACTACTTAAAGGATATAGAAAAAAACTTAAAGAGAATAATTTATGGGCAAGATCATGCCATTGAAGCATTGGCTAGCTCCATTAAACTCTCTCGGTCAGGCTTAAGAGATTCTAATAAAACTATTGGCAATTATTTATTTAGCGGTCCTACTGGAGTGGGCAAAACAGAACTAACCAAACAACTAGCAAAAACATTGGGAGTTGAGCTTATTCGTTTTGACATGTCAGAATATTCTGAACGGCATACAATTTCTAAGCTTATAGGGGCACCTCCTGGCTACGTTGGTTTTGATCAAGGTGGGCAACTTTCAGAATTGGTTGAAAAAAATCCTCATGCTGTTTTGTTAATCGATGAAATAGAAAAAGCCCATCCTGATATTTATAATATTTTACTACAAATTATGGACTATGGAAATTTAACGGATCAAAATGGTAAAAAAATTGATTTTAGAAATATTATTTTGATTTTAACTACGAATGCAGGGGCTGCAGATTTGGAAAAAAATCAAATTGGTTTTATAAAAGAAAAAGATAATAACAATGATTTTGAAACTATAAAAAAAATATTTACTCCAGAATTTAGAAATCGTTTAGATTCGGTAATTAGATTTAATAATTTAAATAAAGAAATTATAAGACAGGTAGTCAGTAAGTTTATTATTGAACTAGAAATTCAGTTGAATGCTAGAGATATTACTATTGAGTTATCTGATGAGGCTTGCGATTTAATTTGTACCATTGGTTATAGTCAGACAATGGGTGCCAGACCTATATCCAAAACAATTGATGAAAAAATAAGAAAACCTTTGGCCAATGAAATTATCCATGGAAAATTAATTGATGGAGGTTTTGTATTTATTGACTGCAAAGACACTAAATTTAATTTTAAAATTACTAAACTTGAAAAAATTAAAAAAATTTCTTTAAAAAATTAAATTTCTATTTCGAAAATTGTTTCAATTTCCACAGCAGCATTTAACGGGAGGCTAGACACTCCCACAACAGCTCTCGCATGTTTACCTCTTTCGCCAAATATTTTAACCAGCAGATCGGAGGCTGAGTTTAATAGTACAGGATGATTTTCAAAGTTATTTACTGAATTGATATAGCCGTTAATTTTAATACAACTTTTTACCTTATCTAAATTTTCAACTGCATTTTTTAAATGTCCTATGCTATTCAGTATGCATAGTAGAGCAGCTTTTTTGCCATCTTCTTCTGTTAGTTCATTTCCAATTTTCCCCTTAATCATGTTTCCATCTTTATTAATCGGTAATTGTCCAGATATATATATTTTGTTACCACTAATTTTGTATGCCAAGTAATTTCCAACAGGTGACGGTGGTATTGGTATTTCGATATTTAATTTTTTTAATTTTTTCTCAATTACAGACATTTAAATCTTATTTATCTTCATCTTTATTTTTATCAGCTTTTTTTTTAGATTTTTTTTTCTTAGCTGTTTTCTTTTTTATTTTTTTACCTTTTTTGTTTGCGTCATACTCTAATCTTTTTTCTATTAAATCAAGAGCCTCCTCCATGGTTACGCTTTCAGGGTCTTTATCATCAGGTATCGTAGCATTAATTGTTTTGTATTTGATATAAGGTCCGTAAGAACCTTTCATAACTTTTACGGGTTTTTTATCTTCTGGATGTTCTCCAATAAGCTTAATTTCATTAGAAGACCTTCTTCCTGGCTTTGCATCTGCAATCATAGTGATAGCTTTATTTAACCCTATTGAAAAAATGTCCTCTGGAGCCTCTAAAGTAGCTGATTTTTTGTCACATTTTACATATGGGCCATATCTTCCATTGTTAAGAGTGATATCCATACTGTTTTCAGGATATTGTCCCAATACTTTGGGTAATGAAGCTAAAAATCTAGCTTTATCAAGATCTATATCATCTAAAGATATGCCCTTAGGAATAGATACATTCTTCATTTCATTCTCATCATTTCCAACTTGCAGGTAAGGTCCAAATCTACCTTTTTTTAAAACTATATTTCTATCGTCTTCTGTTTTTCCAATTTCTTTTGGTTCGGCGAGGAAGTCTTGTTCAGCTGCTTTAATGCGTGACATAGGACGTGTAAATTTACAGTCAGGATATTTCGAACAACCAATAAAAGCACCGAATCTTCCTGTTTTTAAACTTAATTCACCACCACATTCACAAGATCTTTTTATTTTGCCTTCATTATCTTTGTCAAAAATAATTTCTCCCAAGCTTTCGTTCATCATATCCAGGATAGCTCTAGTTCTTAATTCTTTGACTTCGAGAACATTCTGGTTAAATTCTTTCCAAAATTTAGCTAAGACCTCAATCCAGTCAGCCTTACCCGCTGTTATATCATCAAGACTTTCTTCTAAGCCTGCAGTAAAATTGTAATCAACATATCTTGTGAATAATTGGTTTAAAAAAGAGGTAATTAACTTCCCTCTATCCGTTGGAGTAAATTTTTTATTGAGCACTTCAACATAGTTTCTGGTTGATAAAACAGAAATAATACTTGCGTAGGTAGAAGGTCTTCCAATTCCTAACTCTTCTAGTTTCTTAACTAAACTAGCTTCTGAGTATCTGGGAGGTGGTTGAGTAAAATGCTGTTCATTAAGAACTCTATCAATTTTTAAGATTTCATCTCTTACCACTTCTGGTAAAATATTATCTTCATCAGAATCTTCTTTTTCTTTATCATCCTCATCCTTAACTTCCTGATAAAGCTTTAAGAATCCATCAAATTTCTGAATAGAGCCATTAGCTCTAAACACTATACTGCTAGACTGGTTTGAAAAGTCAATGGCAGTTCTTTCGAACTCTGCACTCTCCATTTGAGAAGATACAGTTCTATTCCATATTAATTCATAAAGTCTCATCTGATCCTTATCTAATTTTGACTTTAAGGAATTGGGAGTTTTTGTTATATCTGTCGGTCTAATAGCTTCATGCGCCTCTTGGGCATTTTTGGCTTTTTTTCCAGAATAATTTCTTGCTTCAGAAGGTAAATATTCTTCACCAATTTCATTTTTTATGTATGTTCTACAATCGCTTACCGCATCCAAGGAAATGTCAGTACCATCTGTTCTCATATATGTAATTAGACCTACTGTTTCACCTTCTATATCTATGCCTTGATATAATCTTTGAGCTACTTGCATAGTTCGTGAAGCTCCAAAACCCAATTTTCTTGAAGCATCTTGTTGCATTGTAGAAGTCCTGAAAGGAGCGTAGGGATTTCTTTTAAATGGCTTGCTTTCAATACTTTTAACCTTGAATTCATTTTTATTTATTTCAGCAACCGCATTTTCTGCAGCTTCTTTGTTCTTGAATGAAAATTTTTCAACTTTTTTTGAATCGTATATATTTAGTTTTGAATTAATTTCTTTATTTTGGCTATTTTTAAAAACTGCATTTAAAGTCCAAAATTCCTCAGGCTTAAAAAGTTCTATTTCATATTCTCTTTCTACAATAATTTTTAATGCTACGGATTGAACTCTGCCTGCTGACTTTGAACCCGGTAATTTAGTCCATAAAATTGGCGATATGTTAAAGCCAACTAAGTAATCTAAGGCCCTTCTAGCCAAATACGCATTTACTAACTCTATATTTAAATCTCTTGGATTTTCAACACCATGCACGACTGCTTTTTTGGTAATTTCATTAAAAACAACTCTCTCTACTTTTTTGCCTTTTAAAAGATTTCTATCTTCCAGTATGTGTCTTACATGCCAAGCTATAGCTTCTCCTTCTCTATCTGGGTCAGTAGCTAGAATTATTTTTTCACAATCTTCAGCAGCATCTGCTATTTCTTTAATATGTTTCTTAGAAGTGCTGTCTATTTCCCAGACCATATTAAAATTATTCTCTGTATCAACAGACCCATTTTTTGAAGGAAGGTCTCTTACATGACCAAAGCTAGCTAATACCATGTAATTAGACCCAAGATATTTATTAATTGTTTTAGCTTTTGCTGGGCTTTCTACTATTACGAGATTCATAATATTTGAAGCACTGTCAAAAAAAGTCCTTATTGTCAAATACTTGTTAATTTCAATTATTTAAAGAAGGCTCTTTTCCTATATTTTATCTATTAATTATAAAAATTTTAGAGATTAGAAAGATCTTTTATTTTTCTATTTTTTGCATGAGGCGCTTAATATTTTCTCTATGGGTGTAAATAGAGAAAATTAGAAAGAAAAAATTTAATAAAAAAATATTTTGATCATAAATAAAAAAAGAAGTTGTTGTCACAATTAAGTAGGCCACCAATGCTGACACGGAAGAGACCTTTAAAATTTTTGCAGTAAGTAACCAACTAAAAATAAAGACCAAGAATAAAATTGGATTAATAAGCAAAATTACGCCCACGTATGTAGCGACACCTTTTCCCCCTTTAAATTTCAGCCACAAAGGAAAAATATGACCAAGATAAACAAATATTGCTGACGTATAAGAGTGTTCGTTAAAATATTTAAGAGTTAAAAAGACAGCAAGAGAGCCTTTTCCAACATCAAACAACAAAGTTAAAAATGCAAGTTTTTTACTTCCAGTCCTAAGGGCGTTTGTTGCACCAATATTTCCAGATCCTATTTTTCTAATGTCTCCAAAACCTAAAATTTTTGAAAAAATTAAACCAAATGGAATACTGCCAAGAATATAAGAATAGATTGTAACTATAATTAAAGATTCCATTATTCAGAAAAAACTAAATCACCATTTATGAAAGTCTTTTCAACCTTACCTTGCAGCTTTCTATCTTCTATTGCTGTATTTTTTGATTTAGATTTTATATTTTCTTTTTTAAAGACCCAAGGTTTATCAAGGTCAAATACCGCAATGTCAGCTTCGCTACCAACAGACAAAGTGCCGTTCCTAATTCCTAATATTTTTGCTGGGCTGGATGTCAAATTGTTAATCAATGTGTTTAGATCGCAACTTCCATTATGAACCAACTCAAGACCTAATGATAACAAACTTTCAATTCCAGATGCTCCAGTAGCCGCTTGTTGAAATGTTAATCTTTTCGATTCTTCATCTTCTGGCTTATGATCAGAAACAATAACATTTATCAATCCTTGCTTAACACCATCTATAAGTGCAAGTCGATCTTCCTCAGACCTTAATGGGGGAGAAAGTTTTAAAAAAGTTTTAAAATCTCCTATATCATTTTCATTAAGAGACAAATTGTTTATAGAAACACCTACTGTAAATTTTAACCCACGTTCTTTTGCATTTTTAATAATTTCTAATGATTTTTTTGAAGATATTAAAGCTATATGATATTTAGTATTATAATTTTCTAAAAGTCTTAAATCTCTCTCAATTATTAACTGTTCTGCAGTTTCTGGAATGCTTTTAAGACCAAGTTTGGTTGCCTGTAAACTATCATTAATCATTCCATTTTCTGATAATTCATTGTCTTGAGCAAATTGAATTACAAGAATGTCAGTGTTTTTCCCATAGTTAAATATCTGATCCATAACTTTATTGCTTTGAATAGATTGAGTCCCATCTGTAAACCCCCATGCGCCTCTAAGTTTTAAAAGGCCAAATTCTGTCATATCTAATCCTTTAGCTCCTTTAGTTAAGGTGGCTATTGGAAATATTTTAATGATTGATTTATCTCTGGATCTTCTTTTAACAAAATCTAATGTTGAAACGTTATCTATTAGTGGCAAGGTATTGGGCATGGTAGCAACTCCTGTAATACCACCAGAAACTGCTGCTTGACTTAGAGTTCTAAAATTTTCCTTGTATTCAAAACCTGGTTCACCGACAAAGACCCTCATATCTATTATTCCCGGTATCGACACTTTGTTTTTGCAATCATAAATCTCAGCATTCGAAACATTTTCTTTTGTAACTTTTTTTCCAATTGCTTCTATTTTTCCACTATCATTAATTAAAATTCCACCAATCTCATCTATATTATTTCTTGGATCTAAAATTCTGGTATTAATTATTGCTTTTTTTTTCATTGCTTAGCTTCCATTAAAATTTTAAGAACAGCCATTCGCACGGCAACTCCCATCTCAACTTGCTGCACTATGATACTTCTATTGATGTCGTCCGCTAGATTAGTATCAATTTCTATCCCTCTGTTCATGGGACCTGGATGCATAATCAAAGCATCCGATTTGGCATTCTTAATTTTTTTATAATCAAGTGCAAAAAATTCATAATATTCTCTTGTAGACGGCATGTATGATCCATCCATTCTTTCGGTCTGCATTCTTAGCATCATAATTATATCACAACCCTCAAGACCCTCCTCCATATTAGTAAAAGATTTAACACCAAACCCTTCAATATATTTTGGCATTAAAGTTGAGGGGCCTATAACTCTAACTTCAGCACCAAGCATGTTTAACAAATAAATATTAGACCTAGCTACTCTAGAGTGCAAAATATCTCCACAAATAGCTACACGCAGTCCTTCTATTTTCCCTTTTTTCATTTTAATCGTCATTGCATCCAATAAAGCTTGGGTAGGGTGCTCTCTACGACCATCTCCAGCATTTATTACAGAGCAATTTACTTTTTGAGAAAGAAGGTTTGCTGCACCTGAGTCTTGATGTCTAATAACTAAAATATCAGGATGCATCGCGTTCAAAGTCATAGCCGTGTCGATTAAAGTTTCTCCCTTTTTAATCGCTGACTGTGCAACATTCATATTCATAACATCAGCACCAAGTCTTTTTCCAGCCAATTCAAATGAACTTAATGTCCTAGTAGAATTTTCAAAGAATAAGTTGATTTGGGTTTTTCCATTTAAAATTTTTAATTTTTTGTTTTCTTGCCTATTGAGATCAACAAAAGCCAAAGATTCTTCTAATATAAGATTAACTTCGGGAATGGATAAATATTGGATACCTAAAAGATGTGTGTGATGAAATTTAATAGCTTGAATTTTGTTTGTTGCCATTAAAATCAGGTCTATAGGCTGATTTTCACAACTAAGCAAGTTATTTTTTTAAATAGTCTATAAAACCCTGTAATATAAAAGCTGCAGAATTTTCGTCTAATTTATTCTTCTTTGAAGAGCTATTTATTCCCAAGTCTTGCATGCTTTTGAACGCACCAGCACTGGAGAGTCTTTCATCCCAAAGAGTTACAGGTAGGTGAGTATGTTTGATAATGTTTTTTACAAAATCTTTGGTAGATTGAGATCTAGGACCTTCAGTACCATCCATATTAATCGGGTGTCCAACAACTATTCCCTTAATGTCATTCTCTATGATAATTTTATCAAGTTCTTCGAGAAGATTTTTTAATTTCTTAGCTTGAATAGTTTCGTAAGGCGTTGCAATTAAATGAGAAGAATCACAAATTGCTATACCCACATTTCTTTTTCCCGGATCAATACCAAGCAAACGAGAACCTTCTGTGATAAGTTTTGCAAAATCGGAATTCTCTAAAAGGTTGTAAGTTTTCATTAAAGTGTTATTTTAGCTTAATTTTTCACTAAGTCTAATGACAATTAATAAAGAAGCAGTCAAGAAAATTTCCCAACTATCTAGGATAGCATCAAATGATAAATTTGAGACATCTATGATTAAGGATCTTAATACTATTTTAAAATTTGTTGATCAGCTGAACGAGATAGATACAAAAGATATAGAGCCTCTTTCTTCTGTTGTAGAGCAAAAACTTTTTCAAAGAGAAGATGTAGTAAAAAAAATGAATGAAAAAGAAGAGATTCTAAAAAATTCTCCAAATAAAAACGAAAACTATTTTGTTGTACCGAAGGTAATCGAATAACCATGAGTGAGATTACAAAATTAACTTTAGTTGAGTTAACTAAAAAAATTAAATCTAAGGAACTTTCTGCATTAGAAACAGCAAATGCTTATGTCAGCAGAGTAAAAAAATCAAAGAAATTAAATACTTTTATTACAGAAACTTTAGACCAAGCCCTAGTATCTGCTAAAAATATTGATGATAATAATCTTAAAAGTGGAGTTTTGGCAGGAGCCCCAATTGCCGTGAAAGATCTGTTTTGTACAAAAAATGTCCAAACTACAGCATCTAGTAAAATTTTAAAAAACTTTATTCCACCTTACGAATCTACAGTTACTTCGAAACTATGGGATAGTGGTGCTATTCTTCTAGGAAAATTGAATTGCGATGAATTTGCTATGGGCTCCTCAAACGAAACTAGTGCTTATGGTAATGTTGTAAATCCTTATCAAAAAAATGGTGAAAATTTAGTTCCTGGCGGAAGTTCTGGTGGTTGTTCTTCAGCTGTCTCAGCTAACCTCACATCTTCGACAGTAGGAACTGACACGGGTGGTTCTATTAGACAGCCAGCTTCCTTTACAGGAATTGTAGGTTTAAAACCAACTTATGGAAGATGTTCTCGCTGGGGGATCGTTGCATTTGCATCTTCACTAGACCAGGCCGGACCGATGACCAAAGACGTATCTGATAGCGCTTTAATGTTAGATGTTATCTCTGGTTACGATGAAAAAGATTCAACTTCCGCAAACATTGAGAAAGGTGATTTTTTAAATAGCTTAAATAAAAATATCAAAGGGCTAAAAGTAGGAATACCTAAAGAATACATTGTAGACAATATGCCAAAAGAAATACAAACTCTTTGGGACAAGGGTATTGAATGGATGAAAGAATCTGGTGCTATTATCAAAAATATTTCATTGCCAAACACTAAGTATGCGCTGCCTACTTACTATATTGTTGCTCCTGCCGAAGCTTCATCTAATTTAGCTAGGTATGACGGTGTCAAATATGGATTTAGAGCTCCTGGTAAAGATTTGATAGAAATGTATGAAAATACCAGAGCAGAAGGATTTGGAAATGAGGTTAAACGAAGAATTATGATCGGTACTTATGTTTTGTCTTCGGGTTATTATGATGCTTATTATTTAAAAGCTCAGCAAGTTAGAAGATTAATTAAAAATGATTTTGATTTAGCTTTTAAAGAAGTGGATACTATTCTGACACCAACAACTCCCTCGTCTGCTTTTAAAATTGGGGACAAAACTAACGATCCTATATCTATGTATTTAAACGATGTGTTTACAGTACCTGTTAATTTGGCTGGATTACCTGCGATTTCAATACCAGCAGGATTTGACGACTCTGGATTGCCCCTAGGTTTACAACTAATTGGAAAGTCTTTTGATGAGCAAACTATTTTAAATAGTGCTTATGCCTTAGAAGAAAAAATTTCCTTTAAATCAAAAGTTATAGATTGGTGGATATAAATAATGGATAAAAAATTTGATTATTTTTTAGAGGGAAAAACTGGAAAATGGGAAGTGGTCATTGGCTTAGAAGTTCATGCACAGATCACATCAAATGCAAAGTTATTTTCGAGCTCTTCAACAAAATTTGGATCCAATCCCAATTCACAAGTTAGTTTTGTCGATGCTGCAATGCCTGGCATGTTACCTGTTATTAATAAGTATTGTGTTGAGCAAGCAGTCAAAACTGGCCTTGGTTTAAAGGCTACAATTAACAACTTTTCTAAATTTGACAGAAAAAATTATTTTTATGCAGACTTGCCTCAGGGTTATCAGATTTCACAATTTAAATTTCCAATTGTAGGAGAAGGTCAGATTGTTTTGGATATGCCCTATGGAACAAAAATCGCTGGTATAGAACGTCTTCACCTAGAACAAGATGCCGGAAAAAGTCTTCATGATCAAGACCCCTCAAGTTCCTTTGTTGATTTAAATCGATCTGGAATAGCTCTAATGGAGATAGTGGGTAAACCCGATTTGCGATCACCAGATGAAGTTGCTCAATACGTTAAAAAATTAAGATCTATAATGAGATATTTAAACACTTGTGACGGTAACATGGATGAGGGTTCACTAAGAGCAGATGTGAACGTCTCAGTACGAAAAGTAGGCTCCAGTGACTTAGGTACTAGATGTGAGATTAAAAATGTTAACTCCATCAAGTTTATGCAACAGGCAATCGAATATGAGGCAAAAAGGCAAATAGAAATTATAGAAGAGGGTGGAACAATTGATCAACAAACAAGACTTTTTGATACTAAGAAAATTGAAACAAGATCGATGAGAAGCAAAGAAGATGCTCATGATTATAGATATTTTCCAGATCCAGATTTGCTACCCTTGGTTTTGGAGCAAAGCTTTGTAGATAAAATAAAAAATTCACTACCAGAAATGCCTGATGAAAAAAAAATAAGATTGATGAATGATTTTGATCTTTCAAGCTACGATGCAAGTATTGTAGTATCAGATCGGGATATTTCGCAATATTACGAAGAAGTTGCAAAAGATTCTGATTATAAATTAGCAGCAAACTGGATGATAGTAGAGTTGTTTAGCGTCTTGAATAAAGAAGGCAAAGAAATCAAAGATTCTCCAGTCTCAGCAAAAAATTTATCAAAACTAATTAACCTTATAAAAAACAATACCATTTCTGGAAAGATAGCAAAAACAGTTTTTGAGGAAATGGTAAAAAACAACGAAGATCCAGAAAAAATAGTTAATGAAAAAGGAATGAGGCAACAATCCGATCCTGAAGAGCTGAAAAAAATTATTGATACTATCCTGAAAAACAACCAAGACAAAGTTGAACAATACAAAGCTGGGAAAGATAAGTTGTTTGGATTTTTTGTTGGAGAGGCAATGAAGAATACACAGGGAAAAGGAAACCCAAAATTAATTAATGATATTTTGAAAGAACAACTGAAATAATTTGTGCTTAAAAACATCCATTCAAGCAAAGATTTAGAAAATTATATATATCAAAATATAGAAGAGACAGCTGTACAAAAAGAGATGAGAGAATTCTCTTTTAAAGAGTTTGGAGATATTGCTAGTATGCAAATTAGTCCCCAGCAAGCTTCCTTTTTAAATTTTTTAATCAAGATCGGTAATTACAAGAATATTTTAGAGCTAGGAACTTTTATGGGGTATAGCACTCTTGCTATGGCTCTAGCTTTAGATAAAGAAGGAAAAATTTTTACAGTTGATAAAGACTTAAAAACATCAAGCCATGCAAAAAAATTTTGGAATAAGGCGGGAGTAACAAATCAAATTACAATGCTTAATAGTGATGCAATAGAGGCTTTGCAAAATTTCATTATACAAAAAAAACTATTTGATTTTATATTTATAGATGCTGAAAAATCTGGATATAAGACTTATTTCGATAATTGTTTAGATTTAATTTCTGAAAATGGTCTAATTGTTTTTGATAATGTTTTGTGGAAAGGTAAAGTTGCAGACCTCTCACAAAGTGATAAAAAGACAGAAACTATTAGAGCTTTTAATAAGTATATAAAAAATGATAATAGAGTAGATACAACAATGATTTCCATAGGAGATGGAATGACTTTATGCAAAAAGAAAAAAAATTTGATATTATAAGTTTCTATAAGTTTATCATTTTAGACGACTTGGAAAAACATCAATTAGCTATTAAAAAATTTCTGATAGACAAAGATCTTAAAGGAACTTTAATTTTGTCACCAGAGGGACTCAATGGAACAGTGTCAGGTGTTAAGGGCTTTGTAAAAAAATTTAATCAATTTCTTTTTAAAAATTTTTCTTTCGACTCTTATGACTCAAGCAATCTATCAAGCTCTAGTAATATTCCATTTGACAAACCTAGGGTTAAAATAAAAAAAGAAGTAGTCCCAATAGAAAAAAATATTTTAAAAAGAGAAGGTAAGCATATAAGCCCAGAGGATTGGAATGAATTTATCAAAAATGAAGATGTAGCTTTAATAGATATTAGAAAGCCATTTGAGCACCACATTGGTTCTTTTCAGGGCGCTATCAATCCAAACATAAATAGTTTTAGAGAATTTAAAGGTTACTTTGATAACTTGATTAAAGAAAATAATAAAAAACTTGCAATATTTTGCACGGGAGGAATTCGTTGCGAAAAGGCATCAGAATATTTAAAAGAAAAAGGGTTTGAAGAAGTTTACCAGCTAAAAGGAGGAATTTTGAATTATATTAATTCTGTAGAAGAAAAAAATAGCCTATGGAATGGAGAATGTTTTGTTTTTGATAAGAGAGTTTCTGTAAAACACAAATCAATTCAAGGCTCTTATACAATATGTTATGCATGCAGAATGCCAATTAATGATGAGGATAAAAAATCTCCAGACTACAAACAAGGGGTAAATTGCCCACATTGTTTTAACAAGGTAACACCTGATCAAAAAAAACGTTTTGCCATGAGAGAATTTAACAAAAATAAGGAGAGAAGACAATGAAAGACCAAGTTCCTAATGTAAATTTTATTTATAGAATTGATGGAGAAAATATTAAGAAGAATACTGATGATATTTTTTTAAATAAAAAAATAGTTATATTTGCTTTACCTGGGGCATTTACACCAACTTGTTCCGACTATCACTTACCATCATATGAAGATAGTTATGATAAAATTCAAAAATATGGAGTTGACGATATTTTTTGTTTAAGTGTAAATGATTCTTTTGTCCAGAATGTATGGAAAAAAAACTCCAACGTTAAAAAAGTTAAATTTATTCCTGATGGCAATGCAGACTTCACTAAAGAAATGAATATGTTAACTGACAGATCTGAGAGTGGAATGGGAATGAGATCTTTTAGATACTCGATGTATGTAGATAATAAAAAAATAATAAAAATTTTTAAAGATGAAAATGGTAAATTTGATGTCAGTGATGCAGGTACGATGATTAATTTTTTAGAATCTTTAAATGCCTAAAAAAAAAACGAATAGACCTTTAACAAAATCTGCAAACCCCGAACCTAAAGATACGACCTCTATCGATTGGATTATTTGGGCTGCGTGGGCAGATCGTATTACTTTTGAAGAAATAAAAGAAAAATCTAACAAGGTAGAGTCAGAGGTTATCAAGATAATGAGATCAAATCTCAAACCATCCTCTTTCAAACTTTGGAGAAAACGTGTTAATGAAAAGTCAATCAAACATAGAAAATTGTTTGAGTATTCGAGAAAAAGTTTTAAAAAATTTAATTTAAATGAAAAATATTAATTTTTTAATTGTATAACAAGCTTTGAATTTGGTTCTTTGTAGGTTTGTTTTCTAATATATATTTATAGACGTGTATATTTTCAATTACTCTTTGAACATAATTTCTTGTTTCTTCGAATCTTATATGTTCTAAAAAATCAATCGTATCGATTTCATTTTTTCTAGGATCACCATATTTTTTTAGCCATCTACTAACTCTATGAGGACCAGCATTGTAAGCCGCCAAAGCTAAGTAGATATTATTGCCAAAATTTTCATATAGTTCAGTAATATAGTAAGAGCCTAATTTGATGTTGTAATATTCGTCAGTAGTTAATTTTTGAATACTGTATCCAAGTTTAGTTCTTTTGCCTAAAATTTTTCCTGTAGCTGGCATTATTTGCATTAATCCTCTTGCACCCACCCAGCTGTTAGCGGAAGCATCAAATTCACTTTCCTGCCTAATTAAAGCTAAGATATAAGGTGAATCTAAAATTTCTTTACCAGCAACTACTTTTGGAGTTTCAATCGTTGGGTAGTTTAATTCCAAAAGACTAATGCCTTCATAAGAGGCCTGTTTAGAAATTTGTATTGCATAATCAAATCGTTCAATCTGCTGAGACAAGGCGCCGGCTAAAATTCTTGATTCTAGTTTTGAATCTTCTCCTCCAAAATGCTTGATTATATCTTTAGCATCTGAACTGCGTTTTAACTCATATAAAAGTATTGCAGCTCTTGCCAATTCTGTTTTTAAAAATTTTTTATACTCCTGCTTATCTAGAGAGTATTGATTGCTAATTTTAATTTTTTCCGTACCAATCTTGCTAGCCGAAAGTTGACCATAAAAAGTTGCGTTAAACTCACTAGCAATTTTAAACCATTTATTAGCTTCGTTTAAATTGTTAATTTTCTCATATCCTCTTCCTATCCAATAAGCCCCGCGAGATTTGCTTATAGGATACCCAACTGCATTGTACATTTTTTTAAAATGCTCAATTGCTATTTCTGGCTTGTCTAAAAAACTCAATGCTAACCACCCTAAATGCCACTCAGCTTTTGCTAAACTTGAAACTTCTAAAACTCCATGATTATCCAATAGTTTGTAAGCATCAGCGTATTTCTTTTCATCAATTTTTTTTCTAGCAATAATAAATTTCTGTTCAAACCAACTCTCAGGTTTTATTAAAAGAGTTGGATCATTCTGATTTTGGTTTATAATTTCTAATGCAGATTCGTATCTGCCTCTTTTTCTTCTCCACTTCATCCTGTCAAATTGCAAACCAATATCATTTTTAAATCGTGCAGGAACTTTTGATATAGCGCTGTCTACACCGTAGGATCGAGTCATTAGTGCAAATCTAGCGTGATATAACTCTTTATATCCTTTTGGTAAATATCTTACGGTACGATTTAATTCCCAGTAGTCAGATTCCCACGCCATGTAGTCCGCTCTTTTAATAAAATCTTCTGAAGTTAGAAAATTCTTATATTTTTTCGACAAATAGCGAAGGTCAGATTTACTTAACTTTGCAGTAGTCAATCCTTTCTTTATAAAGGGAGCGCCTAAAGTTGTGTTACCTGATATTATATAAGCTTCTCCCAGTCTAATGTAGCCATAACCACTGGAAGGCTTTTCATCTTTAAAAAAATTAATCACTTCAATAGCAGATAAATCTTTGTAGTTAATTTTGTGCTCAGCTAGATATCTTAAACGAGATATTCTTGGCCAATTTTGATTTCGATCGATAAATTTTTTATAATCCCTAAATGTAGAGCTATTATTGCTTTCTTTTAAATACATCCAAGTGACTATTTTTAATAACAATGGATCAGAAGATTTATTAGCTGTTTTAAATGCAGAATTCCAAGATTTTCTCTTCACGTACACAAAAGTTTTTTTTGCTAAACTAAAATCTTTACCTTTTAATATGGTAGAGGATGTTTCTGAAAAACCTAATAGCAAGGGTTTACTAGGTGGTATTAACCCACTAACTACCAAAGTACTTACATCGCTTGGATTTGTCTTTGGTGCGTTTAAGTTTTTTTTGTTTATTGTAGGTTTTTTAATGATAATTTTTTTGTTATTAAATTTACTGGGAGGCTTTAATTTTGTTTTTTCTTTTATATTAGAAACTGGTTCTGGTTTAATTTTTTTGTTGTTAATCTGTGAATTGTTTTGAGTTGTTTCAAATAGAGGTTTTTCTACTGGAGATATCAGTCCCGCTTCAGAATATCCAATCTGAAAATATAATAGGATTGCAATTAATGCTGTAAGATTAAGATGCTTCATTAATAAGGTTAATAATTATCTGTTTTATGTTATATTTTAAATAATTATACTATAGGTAAACTATGTTCAAAGGTTCAATAACAGCAATGGTCACACCATTCAAAAATGGTGATTTAGATATTGAAAGTTTTGAAAAATTTGTAGAATTTCAAATATTAAACGGTTCAAATGGCTTAGTTCCAGGAGGAACCACAGGTGAATCGCCAACTTTAGAGCACAATGAGCATAAACAAATTATAGATTTAACTGTTAAAATTTCAAAAGGAAGAGTTCCCGTAATTGCTGGCACGGGTTCTAATTCGACCAAAGAAGCCATTGAACTTACAAAATATGCAGAATTAGCAAATGTTGATGCGGCATTAGTTGTTACTCCTTATTATAACAAACCAACCCAAGAAGGTTTGTACCAGCACTACAAAGCTATCAATGATAGTGTAGGTATTCCTATTATTATTTACAATATTCCAGGACGTTCAGTTGTAGATATGTCTGTAGAAACAATGGCACGGCTATATGAATTAAAGAACATTATTGGAGTGAAAGACGCTACCGGAAATCTTGATAGAGCCACAGAGCAAAGAAATCTTATGGGCAAAGATTTTTTGATGCTTAGCGGTAATGACGAAAATAGTTTTGAATTCAACCAAAGAGGAGGTTCTGGGTGCATTTCAGTCTCATCCAATGTAGCGCCAAAAATTTGTTCGGAATTTCATCGTTTGTCCCTCGCTAGTGAAAACGAAAAGGCTAAAAAACTTTTTGATCAATTATTACCTTTGCATGAAGTTATGTTTGTTGAAAGTAATCCTGTTCCAGCAAAATATTCTTTAATGCTTCTAGGACTTATGACTGACGATGTCAGACTACCCTTGGTAAAAGGTACGGAAGATTCTAAAAAAAAAATCAAACAAGTTTTGGCAGATCTGTCCATTATTTAAATGAGTGTAAAGAAAAAACCTGTAGACAATGTTGTTTGTCAAAACAGAAAAGCAAGTTTTAATTTTTTTTTTGAAGATATTCTTGAAACTGGAATTGAACTTGTAGGACCTGAAGTAAAATCCTTAAGATCAGGCAAGGCTACTATTTCAGAATCGTATGCAACTGATCAAGAAGGAGAGATTTTTTTAATCAATTCATACATACCTCAATATTTGCAATCTAGTTACAATAATCACGATCCGAAAAGAAATAGAAAACTTTTATTAAAAAAAAGAGAAATAAGTAAATTAATTGGAAAAATTAATAGAGATGGTTACAGCCTAGTACCAACTAAAATTTATTTTAATAAAAAAGGTATAGCAAAAGTACAAATAGCTCTTGCCAAGGGTAAAAAAAACCACGACAAAAGAGAAACTAAAAAAAATAGAGACTGGGATAGAGAGAAGTCAAGAATTTTTAGAAAAACTAGCTAATGATCTATTTGGCTTTCGGCTCCAATTTAAAATCAAAATTTGGATGTTCCAGATTCGTTATTAATAAAGCTTATGGAGAGTTAAAAAAATTTGGAATTCGGATTGTAAGTAAGTCATCTTTTTATAAATCTAAGGCTTATCCAAACCCCAAAGATCCTGAATTTGTGAATTCAGTTATATTAGTGAACTCGGAAATTCATGTAACAAAGTTATTAAATATAATTTTAAAGATAGAAAAAAAATTCGGAAGGCTTCGATCACTCAAAAATGCTCCAAGAACTATAGATATAGATATAATAGATTTTCATTCTAAAAATATAAGTATTTTAAATAAAAATATAAATTTAACCATTCCTCACAATAGCTTGGAAAGCAGACTTTTTGTATTGAAGCCTCTGGCTGAAATAAACCCTTATTGGAAAAACCCTAGGACAGGAGTTATTATACCTTTTTTGATAAAAAAAATTAAATGTCATAAAGACAATAAGATTACTAAGATATAATTTTTTGATATAGTCTAAAAAATGCTTAATCAAAATCAGCTTATAGATAAAATAAAAAGCTATAATTCGTTTGTAGATGCTGGCAAACTTAAGGATGCCTTTCTTTTTGCTGAACAGGCTCATATTACTCAAAAAAGAGATTCTGGAGAACCTTATATAAATCACCCAGTGGAAGTTGCTAATATTTTGGCAGAACTTAAATTAGATGGACCCACCATCACTACAGCTTTATTGCACGACACTATAGAGGATACGGGTACTACTTTTGATGAAGTTAAAAAGAAATTTGGTAATGAAATTGCTGAATTAGTGGAGGGAGTTACAAAATTATCTAGATTGGAAAATAAAAATAGGGAATTTACTTTAGCTGAAAATTTTAGGAAATTAATTTTAGCTACCTCGAAAGACATCAGAGTTTTGTTAGTTAAGTTGGCAGATCGTCTTCACAACATGAGAACTATAGATGCAGTCCTTTCTGAAGAAAAAAGAAATAGAATTGCTACAGAAACAATGGAAATTTATGCACCCTTAGCTAACCGTATAGGAATGCATAATGTTAGAGATGAACTAGAAGACTTGTCCTTTAAAGTTTTAAATTCTGAAGCAAGGACTCTAATTTTAGATCGTTTAGAAAATATTCTACCCAATACTCAAAAGCTTTTTTCTGAAATTTCTGAAGAAATTAATCTTCTATTAAAAAAAAATCAAATTGAAGCAAAAATTACTGGAAGGGAAAAGTCATGTTTCTCCATATGGAAAAAAATACAATCTAAAAGAATTTCACTAGAGCAAATAACTGATATTGTGGGCTTCAGAATCATATTGAACAACGTAGACGACTGTTATAAGGCGCTTGGTATTTTTCACCAAAAATGGAAGATGGTTCCAGGTAGATTTAAAGATTACATATCAACTCCCAAATCTAATAATTATGCCTCCTTGCACACGACAGTAATTGGTCCATCAAGCCAAAGGATGGAAATGCAGATAAGAACCTCTGAAATGCATGATTTTGCGGAAAGAGGTATTGCTTCTCATTGGATTTATAAAGTCAATGAAAAAGTAAGCGCAGACTCTTTAAAAAGTTACAACTGGCTAAAAGATTTGGTAGATCTTTTGGAAAGTGGAGAAAACCCCGAACATTATTTGGAGTACACAAAATTGCAACTTTTTCAAGATCAGGTTTTTTGCTTCACTCCTAAGGGTGCCGTTATAAGATTGCCATCTAACGCAACTGTCATAGACTTTGCGTATGCAGTTCATTCAGATATTGGAGATAGCTGCATTGGGGTTAAAATTAATGGAAAAGAGTCTCCACTTCAAACTATCTTGAACAATGGAGATGAAGTAGAAATATTAAGATCTAAAAAAAAATCTCCTTCTTTGCACTGGGCTTCATTTGCCATTACTGGAAAGGCAAAAGCTTCCATAAAAAAATACTGGCACGACAAAATGCCAGCGAATAAAGAAACAAAGATTCACAAATCAAGTATTTGGGTACTTTTAAGTCACAGAGCAGGTACTTTAGGAGAAATTTGTAGTTTAATAGGACAAAACAAGTGCAATATTTACAATATTGAACTAGTTGATAAAAAAGAAGACTTCTTAAGCTTTATTTTTGATATTGAAATTAACAACTTAAAAGATTTTACAAATTTAATTTCCGAACTAAAAGCAAGATCATTAAATTTTAAAATAATACGAAATAGAAAGGCAAGCCAATTAAATGTTAACTGACAATGAAACAAAAAATCTTTTAAAAGAAACCGAAGCATTGATGGAAGGGCATTTTATTTTATCGTCAGGTTTGCGTAGTGATAAGTATGTTCAATGTGCAAAATTATTAATGCATCCTCAAAAAGCAGAAACAATTTGCAGATCTTTGGCTGACAAAATTAAAAGTTCAAAAATTGTCTTTGATATAGTGGTATCTCCTGCAATAGGAGGAATTTTAGCTGGCTACGAAGTAGCAAGACATTTAGCTGTCCCAACCTTTTTTACTGAACGTGTTAATGGAAAATTTACTTTTAGAAGAGGATTTCAATTAGATAAATGTAAAAATGTACTAATTGTTGAAGACGTAATTACTACAGGCAAATCTAGTTTAGAGTGTGCTGCAGCTATTCAAGAATTCGGCGGCAAGATAGCTGGTTACGCTTGTATTATTGACAGGTCTGGAGATAAGTTGTTAATAAAAGATAAAATAATTTCTCAAATCAAGTTAGAGATACCATCTTTTTCTGCAGATAATGTTCCTGATAGATTAAAAAATATAAAACCCATCAAGCCAGGTAGTAGAGAAATATTATAAATGAAATCTAAGTATAAGCTTGGTGTTAATATTGACCATGTTGCGACCTTAAGAAATGCAAGAGGTGAAAATTTTCCTTCCGTATTGTTAGCAGCTAACAACGCTATTAATGCAGGAGCAGATTCTATCACGGTTCATTTAAGAGAGGATCAAAGACACATAAAACCTGCTGATGTTATTGATCTTAAAAAAAATATTAAAAAACCACTTAATCTAGAAATGGCACTAACTAAAGAAATGCTTTCTTTTGCGATAAAAACAAAACCAAAGTATGTTTGTTTTGTTCCTGAAAAAAGAAATGAACTTACAACAGAAGGAGGGTTAAATCTCTTTTACAATGTTTCTTTTCTATCAAAAGCTATTAAAAAATTAAAAAAAAACAATATTAAAGTATCTTTATTTATAGACCCTAAAATCAAAAATGTAGAACAAGCTCTCAAATTAAATGCAGACAATATAGAATTGCATACGGGAACTTTTTGCAATTTACTAAATAACAAAAATAAAAAAAAGATAAATTTAGAATTTGAAAGAATAAAAAAAACTGCTGTATTTGCTAAAAAAAATAATTTAGGTGTTCATTGTGGGCACGGTCTCAATTACTTATCAACAAAAAAGTTAAAAAAAATTAAAGAAATTTTGGAATTTAATATTGGCCATTTTATTATTTCTGATTCTATTTTTTTTGGATTAACAAGAGTTATTAAAAATTTTACTAAAATTATTAAAAATTAAATGAAAATTTTAGGTGTGGGAACTGATATTGTAAATGTAAAAAGAATTGAAAGGATTGTTAAGAAAAATAAAAATTCTTTTTTAAGAAAAATTTTTACAGACAGGGAAATAAAAAAAATTCTTAGCTACAAAGTAGGCAAGGCATCAAAAATAGCATCTAGATTTGCAGCCAAAGAAGCATTATCCAAAGCTTTGGCGACAGGCATTGGTACTAATGTCTCCTTTTTGGATATAGAGGTTTTAAACAAGCCTTCTGGGGCGCCTTATTTTAACATTCTAAAAAAGAGTTTAAAAAAAACTACTTTCGAATTGAGCTTGTCAGATGACTATCCATGGGCATTGGCTTTTGTTATAGCAATCAAGAAATGAATAAAAAAGAAATAATTGATAATATTAAAACTATTTTTGTAGCTTTAATTCTTGCTGTAATCATTAGGTCATTTCTATTACAGCCCTTCTTTATTCCCTCATCCTCTATGGAAAAAACTTTACTAGTAGGTGATAGGCTGTTTGTTACAAAATTTTCCTACGGATATAGCAGACATTCTCTGCCTTTTAGTCCAAAAATATTTTCAAATAGAATTTTTTTTACATCACCAGAGCGTGGTGACATTATAGTTTTTAAGACTCCTGCAGATAATAGAACAGATTATATCAAAAGATTAATAGGATTACCGGGTGATACTGTACAATTAATAGATGGAAATTTATTTATTAATCAAAAAAAAATTAATAAAAAATTTATAAAAACAGCTTCCGTATATTGCGGAGATCAGAAATTCACTGTTAGTGAATTTAAAGAGTCTGTTTCAACCGATGTTAGTTATAGCATTTTTTATAGCACCAAGAATTCAATGACCAATACTGATTTGTACAAAATACCTAGTAATCACTATTTTTTCATGGGTGACAATCGTGATTGTTCAAAAGATAGTCGCTTCCTATCTAGTGTGGGTTATGTCCATAAAGATAATTTAGTTGGAAAAGCACAATTTTTATTTTTTTCTAATGACAGTGAAATAGGGAATTTATTCACACCGTGGTTTTGGCATAAATCAATTCGATTTGAAAGATTGTTTAAAAAATTAAATTAATGGATAAGAACTATTTAACGAAAGTAGAAAAAATTTTAAACATAAAATTTAAAAACAAAAATTTTTTAGAGAAGGCCTTAACTCATAAAAGCATTACCAAAATATCCGTTTCTAACAATGAACGATTAGAGTTTATAGGCGACCGTGTACTAGGCTTGGTAATAGCCACAAAATTATCAAGTTTATATCCAGAAGATGCTGAAGGATCTTTGGATAAAAAATTAGCATCATTAGTTAATAAAGAGACTTGTTCACAAATAATAGAAAAATTAAATTTAGGAAAATATATCTTACTTAGCTCCTCTCAACAAAAAAATAAAATTGGTCACAAAAAAATATACGGAGACTTGTGTGAAAGCCTAATAGGTGCTGTTTACTTAGATAAGGGATTTTCCGAAGCTAGTAAGTTTGTTTTATCTCTGTGGACGGAAAATTTAAAAAGATCTACTATTGTTGAGGTTGATTCAAAAACACAACTACAAGAATATTCTTTAAAGTTTTTCAAGGCGTTACCCGTTTATAAAAATCTTTCCAACAAAGGACCCTCGCACAAGCCTTCCTTTAGAATTTCAGTTAAAATAACTAATAGTAAATTATGTATAGGAGAGGGAACCTCTAAAAAAAAGGCTGAACAGTTAGCTGCTTCTAAATTATTAAAAACTTTAAATTTATGATTAAAAAATCTGGTTTCGTTGCAATTTCAGGGCCGACGAATTCTGGAAAATCTACTTTATTGAACTCTATTTTTGAAAAAAAGGTTTCAATTGTCTCTCATAAAGTCCAAACTACATTAAAGTCTTTGGACGCTGTAAAAAATTACGGAGATACTCAAATTGTATTCATAGACACTCCCGGATATTACCAAAAAAAAAATGATGCAAATTTTATAAAAGATGTTCTTTCTAGTATAGAACGCTCAGATCTTTTGCTGATCATTTTGGACATTACTTCTAGATTTGAGTATTTGGAACAAATTGAAAAAATAGTGAAGAATTATAAAAAGAAAAAATTTTTAATTATTAATAAGATTGATCTTGTAAACAATGAGTATGTCTTAGAAAAGTTATCTACAATAAGTTTTATTAAAAATTTTGACGAAGTCTTTTATTTGTCTGCTTTAAAAAATAAAAATATTAAAAAGCTTTTGGATCATGTGTCTAAATCACTGCCAACCCAAGAGTGGATTTATAAAAAAAACAATTCAACAAATATTTCAAAAGAAAGTTTTTTGGCAGAAATTACCAGAGAAGGTATTTTGAAATACCTTAACCAGGAAATTCCCTACCAGGTTAGCATTGAGACAGAGAAATTAGTAAAATCTCAAAATTATACTATTCATCAAAAGATTATAGTTTCTACAATCAGTCATAAAAAAATAATTCTAGGCAAAAATGGTAGTGCCATAAAATCTATAGGTGTTTATGCCAGGATTGAAATGGAAAAAGTGTTAAAGGCTAAATGTAATTTATTTTTAAAAGTAGTGCTTAAAAAAAGATAATGAATTGGAAAGACATCGGTTACCTATTAAAAATATCTAATTACTCAGAAAACTCCTCAATCGCAACTTTTGTCACCTGTGAACATGGACTTCACAAGGGAGTTGTATATGGAGCCACATCTAAAAAGAAAAAAAACTATCTACAAATAGGGAATAAGTTTTCCTTAAACTGGAAGTCAAAATCAGAAGATGCTCTTGGATATTATGACTTAGAGCTAAAAAATGCCGTTACAGCTAAATTTTTTGACGAGCCAATAAAGTTGAGTTTCATACAATCTCTTTCGGAGCTTTGTTGCAAAACTCTTGCTGAGCGGTATGATTATTCTGAATTATTTGATTATACAGATTTCTTTATTAATAACATTTCAAAGGCTAACGCGTTAAAATTATATATTTTGTGGGAAAGGGAGTTGCTAACAGCAATTGGTTTCGAACTAAATCCTGATAATAAAAATTTTAATTTCTACAAAAATAACTTATCACAATGGATTTTAGAAATTGATAAGCAAAAGTTTTTATATCCTAACTTTTTAATTGACAGCAATAGTGTTTATGAAGATACAGATCTGTATGAGGGCTTGGTAATTAATAAATTTATTCTTAAACGTTTTGTATTTGAGCCAAACAGAATACGTTTCCCTGAAGTTAGAGAAAGAATTGAAAAAAAATTAAATGAAAAAAAATAAAGACAATATAACAGAAGAGCAGTTAAAAAATCAGTTTGCAAAAAAGTATCTTGCATATGCCCTATCTACAATTACCCAAAGAGCTCTTCCTGACGTTCGTGATGGCCTCAAACCTGTTCACAGAAGACTAATTTATGCAATGCACTTATTGGATTTAACTTCCAAATCTAGTTTTAAAAAATCTGCTAGAGTAGTAGGGGACGTCATTGGAAAATTTCATCCTCATGGAGACCAGTCGGTTTATGATGCTCTTGTAAGATTGGCTCAAGACTTTTCTACTAAATATCCTCTTATAAACGGACAGGGTAATTTTGGTAATATCGATGGCGATAATGCTGCTGCAATGAGATACACAGAGACCAAATTAACAGAAGTATCTGAATTTTTGCTGAAAGATATAGGATCTGAAACCGTTAATTTTAGAAAAACGTATGATGGTGAATTAAGCGAACCAACAGTTTTGCCTGCAGCATTCCCTAACTTATTAGCAAATGGATCGTCAGGAATTGCCGTAGGAATGGCCACAAACATACCCCCTCACAACCTTGAAGAAATATGCTCTGCAATTATTCACTTAAATAACCATAGAGACTGTTCAATCCGTGATTTGCTAAAAATACTAAAGGGTCCAGATTTTCCGACAGGAGGTATATTAAATTTAGATCAAAAAGAAATGATTAAAACCTACACAACAGGACGAGGTTTTTTTGAGTTAAGAGCAAAATATAAAGTGGAAGACCTAAGCAAAGGTCAGTATCAAATATCGATTAGTCAGATTCCATACCAAGTAAACAAATCCAAACTTATAGAAAAAATTGCAGATTTGATAATCAATAAAAAAAACAAATTAATAGATAATATAATAGATGAATCTGATGAGAATATCAGAGTTGTAATACGACCAAAAAATAGAAATATAGATCCCGTTGTTTTAATGAATAGTCTTTATCAGCAAACTGACCTTGAGATAAAATTTTTTCTTAATATGAACGTCCTGAATCACAAATTAGAACCGAAGGTCATGTCAATTAAAGAAATACTTTATAGTTTTTTAAATCACAGATATATAATTTTGGAAAAAAAATCAAAATTTGCATTAAATAAAATCAACATAAGGCTAGAAATTCTTAAAGGTTTTTTAATAGCATTTAAGAATCTTAATAACATTATTAAAATTATTAGAAATTCCAACAATCCAAAAGCTGAACTTGTAAAGAAATATAGATTTACAGAAAATCAAGTTAATGCAATTTTAGACATGAAATTAAGAAGCCTAAGAAAAATTGAAGAAAAAGAAATTAAAGAAGAAAACAGCAAGCTTCTTAATAAAAAAAAATTACTAATGAAACTATTGTCATCTAAATCTCTTCAAAAAAAAGAGATCAATAAAGAAATGGAGGATTTAATACTTCAATTTGGAAATCATTCAGCATATGGCTTGAGAAAAACTGTTATTGAAAAGTTTAATAGAATAGAATCTTTAGAATTAGATGAGGAATTAAAGTCAACCGATCCTATAACAGCAATTTTGTTAAAAACTGGATTTTTAAAAGCAAAAATTGGTTATTCAGTTTGCAAAACTAATGCGGATTTTTCTGAAAATGACTACTTGTATGTTAATGGAAGAAAATCAGATAAATTTATATTTCTGTCTTCTTTTGGAAAATCATACACGTTAGATGGTGAGAATTTGGTTTTTGGTTCTCAAAAAGGCAAACCTTTTTCTTCCTACTTTTCTCTCAAAGAAAATGAAGAAATTGTTGATTCTTTCTTGTATAAAAATAATCAAAAAATTTTACTATGTTCAAGCAATGGCTATGGCTTCTTTATCAATTCTGACAATTTAATATCTAATAAAAAAAGTGGTAAAAAAGTATTTAACATTAAGAAAAATGATTTTTTTCATTCTTCTGTCCAAATACACAAAGACCAAAAATATATTTTCCTATTAACTGATAACAAAAAAGAAAATAGAGCTTCAGTTATCAGCATGAAGGATATTCCTACACAAGAAAAAGGGGTGGGTATTATTCTTTTTAAAGGAAAAAAAGTCAGTTTATTAGCTTTATCTACCGTGAATGCAAAATTCGAAATGCTTGATAATTATTCAATACCAGTAAAAAAATCACTGAATTTAAAAAAGTTTTTAATACCACGGACAAAAAATGGTAAAATTATTAAGTATAATTTATTTTTTTCTAGCTTATTTAGAGGTTATGAAAATAATTTTAAATTAATATCATGAACAAGCAAAACTTAAGAAAATGTCTCTCTCTCTTTGCAACAGGTGTGACATCTATAGTTTCTTTTAAAAAATTAACCTACACAGGTATTACAGTTAACTCTTTCAGTTCTGTTTCTTTAAATCCACCCCTGGTTATGTGGTGTATTAATAAAAAGTCATCATCATTAAAATCATTTCTTTCTTTAAAAAATAATTATAAAATAATTTTTTTAGCAAATAGTCAGAAGGCAATTTCTAATAAACTAGCAGGATCAGACAATATTTTTGATAAAGTATTTTGTGATAAAATTGTAAAAAAATCCTTAGGATATCTCGACTGCGCTATATTCAAAAAATACGATGCAGGTGATCACTATATTATTGTCCATAGGGTTTTGAAATTTAAGATTTTTTCTAAAAAAAAACCTTTGATTTTCTTTGACGGTAAATATAAAAATTAAATATCTATAAATTTTTCAACTATCTCATTTGCAAAATAGGTAACAATTGCACTGGCCCCAGCTCTTTTGAATGACACCATTGTTTCATATATGGCATCATCACCCATAATTTTATTTTTAATTGCATTTTTTATCATAGAGTATTCACCTGATACATTATAAGCAATTACAGGGATGTTGTATTTTTCTTTAACTTTTGAAATTATATCTAGATAAGCCAAGCCAGGCTTAACCATTACCATATCTGCTCCTTCAGATATATCGAGCAACACTTCTCTCAAAGATTCATCTGAATTGTGAAAATCCATTTGATAGTTTTTTTTATCAGTTTTTAATTTTGCGCTAGATGAGATCGCATTTCTAAAAGGTCCATAAAAATTTGAAGCAAATTTGGCAGCGTATGACAAAAGAATAGTATTTGGAAAATTATTTTTTTCTAATGATTTTCGTATTTCTCCAATTCTTCCATCCATCATGTCGGAAGGAGCAAGAATATCACATCCGGAGTTTGCTTGAATTAATGATTGCTCAATAAGTATTTTTACAGTTTCATCATTATCAACTACTTCATTTTTTATAACACCATCATGCCCATGCGATGTATAAGGATCAAGCGCAACGTCACAAATTATACCAACTTCATTTTTAAATTTTTTTTTAATTTCCCTAACAGCTTGGCACACTAAGTTATTTTCATTTAAAGCTTCAGAGCCAATCTCATCTTTTTTATCATTTTCAATCTCTGGAAATAGCGCAATCGCAGGAATTTTATTTTTAATTGCTTGGGTAATAATTTTTTCTAAATTATCTATGCTATATTTGTATACGTCTGGCATCGAAGAAATTTCTTCTTTTTTGTTTATTCCTTCTTTGATAAAAATGGGGAGTATTAAATCACTACTTGATATCACATTCTCCTTAACTACATTTCTTGACCACTTGTGCATTCTTGTTCTTCTGAGTCTTGTTAATGGATACATATGTGAATTTTTATTAGATGTTTTAGTTTCAATAGTAAGAATAATATATACCAAATATTGTAGTAAATTAATCTTTCTAGTATATATCTAGTCTTTAATGAAAAAAAAACATTCTTTTCTGACAAAAAACATAATTATAGCCTCTGATCACGCAGGGTTTGAGTTAAAAGAATCGATTAAAAAAAAATTAGAAAATTTGGGTCTTAATATTTTAGATCTTGGCGTTGATAATAAAAAAGTTTCGGTTGACTACCCAATTTACGCAAAAAAAATATCTAAAAAAATTAATTCTAAAAATATGGGTATTTTAATTTGCGGTTCTGGAATTGGAATGTCTATTGCTTCTAACCGATCTAAGAACGTTAGATCTGCCCTTGTTAATTCTTCCACCTTATCTAAACTCTCAAGAAAGCATAATAATGCCAATATTATTTGTCTTGCAGCAAGGTTTGTATCTAAAAAGGTGGCTATCCAATGTATTTTATCTTTTTTGACTACCAAATTTGAGGCTGGTAGACATTTACGGAGAGTCAAGTTACTTAGTTAATTATGTCAAAAAATAATTCTAGGATAAATAAATTTTTTAAATCAAGTGTAAAAGAATCTGATCCAGATTTGCATTCATCTATTGTTAAAGAGCTTGATAGACAGAGATCTCACTTGGAGTTAATTGCATCAGAAAATATTGTATCTCAAGCCATACTAGATGTTCAAGGGTCTGTATTGACCAATAAATACGCAGAAGGTTATTCAGGAAAGAGATATTATGGCGGTTGCGAATTCGTTGATATTGCTGAGGACTTAGCTATTGAAAGAGTAACAAAATTATTTAATGTAAAATTTGCAAATGTTCAGCCTCATTCTGGAGCTCAAGCGAATGGTGCTGTTTTTTTAGCCTTACTTAATCCGGGCGACACTATTTTAGGGATGGGTATTGATCAAGGTGGCCACTTAACTCATGGTGCTCCTCCAGCACAATCTGGAAAATGGTTTAACGCAATTTCTTATGGAGTTATCAAAGAAACAGGCTTGATTGATTATAATTCTGTTTTGTCTTTAGCTAAAAAACATAAACCAAAATTAATTATTGCAGGTGGTAGCGCGTATTCAAGAATAATTGACTTTAAAAAATTTAGAGAAGCTGCTGATGAAGTTGGTGCTAAGTTATTGGTAGATATGGCTCACTTTTCTGGGCTCGTGGCCGGTCAAGTATATCCCAACCCATGTGATTTTGCAGATGTCGTAACTTCTACCACGCACAAAGTCTTACGAGGACCAAGGGGTGGTATCATTTTGACAAACAATGAAGAGCTTGCAAAAAAATTTAATTCAGCAGTATTTCCAGGCTTACAAGGTGGGCCTTTAATGCACGTTATTGCAGCTAAGGCTGTTTGTTTTAAAGAAGCTTTATCTGAAGATTTTAAAATATACGCTAAAGATGTAGTTGAGAACGCCAGGATATTATCAAAAACACTTAGTGACTTGGGCCTAACTATTTTTTCTGGCGGTACAGACACGCATTTAGTTTTAGTTGATTTGAGACCATTTGGTCTTACAGGAAAAGAGGCTGAAAAATCACTAGGTAAGGCACATTTAACTTGTAATAAAAATGGAATACCCTTTGATGAGCAAAAACCTTGGATCACCTCCGGTATACGATTGGGAACACCCGCTTGCACTACCAGAGGGCTTGGTCTAGCTGAATTTAAGTTAATCGGAGAATACATTAATGAAGTTTTGCAAGGACTTAAAAACAACAAAGATGACAACAGCGTTGCTGAAAAAGAGGTTGCACAAAAAGTAAAAGATCTTTGTAACAACTTTCCAATCTATTAAAAATTATGATTTGCCCATTTTGTAAAGATAAAGATACTTCTGTAATTGATTCTAGAGCTACAGAAGATGGAACGGCCATTAGAAGAAGAAGAGTGAGCGCTTGTTGCAATCAAAGATTTACAACATTTGAAAGGGTTCAATTTAGAGAAATTACAATTATAAAAAAAAATGGAAGAAAGTCTCCTTTTGATAGAGATAAATTAACTCGTTCAGTGATGATTTCTCTAAGAAAAAGACCTGTTGATGCAGATACTATAGAAAAATTTGTTTCCAAAATTTATAGAAATTTAGAAGACTTGGGCCAAAATGAAGTTCTCTCAACAACTATAGGAAAGTTTGTGATGGATGGATTAAAAGAAATAGATCCAGTTGCCTACATAAGATTTGCTTCAGTTTATACAAATTTTAAGGAAGTAAAGGATTTTGAAGAATTTGTGGACAAATTGGATGTCCCTAAAAAAAAATAATTTTTATCAGAATTATTTTTCTGAGCTTGCTTTGAGCTTAGCAAGAATAAATAAATTTATAACAAAAGAGAATCCCTCGGTTGGATGTGTAGTTACAGATTTTAATAATAATATCTTATCTTCTGGTGTCACCTCTAAAAATGGAAGACCCCATGCTGAAAATAATGCCTTAATTAAATTAAATAAAAAAATTACAAAAAAAATATTTGTTACTCTAGAGCCCTGCAATCATTATGGAAAGACAGGCCCATGTACCAAAAAAATTGTAATTTCCAATGTTAAACAGTTACACTGCAATCAAATCGATAAAAATCCAGCTGTTAATGGTTCTGGTTTAAAATTCTTAAAAGAAAATAAAATTAAAATCAAAGAAATCAATATAAATAAAAATTTTTACAGCAACTACAATTACTCTATAAAAAACAAACTTCCATATGTTACTGCAAAACTTGCTATAACAAAAAACTTTTCAACAGTTGTATCGAGAAAAAAATATTTTACAAATTCCCAGTCTTTAAAATTTGCACATTTACTTAGATACATGAATGACTCTATTTTAGTAGGTCAAAAAACTCTTTTAAAAGATTATCCTAAACTAAACTGTAGAATAGAGGGGCTCGGTGAGCATTCCCCTAAAATTTTTTTTATAAATAGAAATTTAAATTTTACTAAAAAGCATCTTTTGTTGTACCCAAGAAGTACTGTTGTTTTTCATTCTAGCGAAGATTCTAAAAAAATATCTAAATATAAAAAATTTTTTTTTCTTGAGAAAATTGAGAGTAATAGCGGAAACTTTTTTCCTGAAGAAATATTAAAACGGATTTATAAACACAAATGCAGAAGGCTTTTAATAGAAGGAGGAAGCAAAACAGTTAATATTTTTGTAAAAAATAAGTATGTTAATAAATTTTTCTTCATTCAATCAGAAATTAATAGCAAGACAAAGGACCCTCATACTGTCAATATGGTGCAGTCATTGTGTGGTAACAATTTTGATAGATATAATGTAAAAATAAATTTAGATAATAATAAGCTTTTTAAGATTTAAATGTTCACTGGTATTATAAAAAACAAAGGTAAAGTCGTATCCATAGTTAAAAAAAATAAAGGATACGAGGTTAAAATTAACTCTAATCTATTTTTTTCTAAAAAAAACATAGGTACTTCAATATCAATAAACGGTGTTTGCTTAACATTAACCAAATTTTTAGATAAAAATTTATTTTTTTTTATTTCCTATTCAACTTTTCAAATTACTAATTTCAAATATTTAAAAAAAAACTCTACCGTAAATCTTGAGAAATCATTAAAATTTGGAGATGAAATTGCTGGTCACTTTGTTCAAGGTCATATTGATACAATAGGTAAAGTTATTTCTTTAAAAAAACTAGCAAAGACTTGGACATTTTTAATAAAAGTTGATTCTAAATTTTCACACTTATTAGTAGACAAGGGTTCTATTACTATTGACGGCATTTCATTAACAATAGTCAAATCATTTAAGAATCAATTTACCTTAGTTGTTATACCTCACACCCTAAAATTAACGAATATAATATCGCTAAAGACGGGGGATGTTGTTAATGTGGAATTTGATATTGTCATTAAATATTTGTCAAAAATTAATAAAAAAAAATGAAAAAAAATTTTAAATTTGCAAAAATTGAAACCATTATTTCAGAAGCTAAAAAAGGAAAAATTTTTATTTTAGTGGATGATGAAAATAGAGAAAATGAAGGTGACTTAGTTTTTGTAGCTAAAAAAGCAACCCCTGAAAAAGTAAATTTTATGGCAAAGCACGGAAGAGGGTTAATTTGCTTAGCCCTCGATAAAAAAAAGTCAGATGAATTAAGTTTAGAGTTAATGCCGAGCTCAAACCAGTCTCGTTTAAAAACTGCCTTTACTATTAGCATTGAAGCTAGGAAGGGTGTTACTACTGGAATTTCAGCATTTGACAGGTGCAAAACTATTTTAACAGCAATAAGACAAAACTCTTCCAAAAAAGATATAGCCACACCAGGACATGTCTTCCCATTGGTTGCAAGAAACGGCGGATCATTAGTTAGGGCAGGGCATACGGAGGCTTCTATTGATATAGCCAAATTGGCTAAGACACACCCTTCAGCCGTAATATGTGAAATAATGAATGAAGATGGCTCTATGGCTAAAAAAGATCAGCTATTTAGTTATGCCAAGAAACATAAGCTCAAAATTGGGAAAATAGAAGACTTAATTTCCTACCGATTAAAAAAAGAAACTCTTGTTAGTTTAAAGGAAAATAAAATCCTTAATATAAAGGATAAGAAATATGTTTTAAAAACATTTGTTAACAAAATAGATAATCTAGAGCATTTTGCTATCATAAAAGGGTCTATCAATCATAAAAATATTCCAAAAGTTAGAGTTGTTTCTTCCAATTCTATTGATATTTTTTTAAACAAAAGCATTAATGCAAAAGTCAAAAAAACATTGGACTATTTCAATTGCTCAGCATCTAGCTGTATATTGTTAGTAATGAAACAAAGTGAAATTTTAGACACACCAAAGGTTATTTCTTCAAAGAATCTATTAAAAAAACCTACCAAAGGTAATGCATTAAGATATTATGGCTTAGGTGCACAAATTTTAAAAAAATTAAAAGTTAAAAAAATGATTTTAGTTTCAAGCGCGAAGAAAAAATTAGTTGCCCTAGATGGTTTTGATATTAAAATTATTAAACAGGAAATAATTAAATGAAACAAAAAGGCTTAGTAGTCGTTTCTAATTATTATGAAAGTATTTCAGATAATCTGTTAAAATATTGTTTGAAGACACTAAACATAAATAAATTAGAAGCAGATGTTAAGATTGTATCTGGCGCATTAGAAATTCCAACTTTAATTGCCTTCAATATAAAAAAAAAATATAAATTTTTCATTGCTTTGGGCTGTATTATAAAAGGCAAAACTCCTCATTTTGATTTTATTGCATCGGCTATTACAAAATCATTGCTAGATCTTTCGATTGATTACAAAGTTCCTGTTACTAATGGAATTATTACGTCCTTAACTCGAGCGCAGGCTTTGGAAAGAAGTTCTAAAAATAAAAATAAAGGCCGAGAAGCTGCTAATGCTGCAATCTCTTTATTAAAGCATCTTTAAATGAAAGGAAGTTCAAGACTAGTTGTTATTCAAAAGATTTATGAAAAAATTAGTGATTCTAGTCACGACATTAAATTTCCAAAAAGTTCTTATATTAGAATTATTAAAAAAGTTTTTAATGGTTTTTTTGAAAAAGAAGCTAACTTGGATCAGGTCTTGTCCAAAAATTTGTCTTCAAAAATAAGCTTTAAAAATCTGGATATGATTCTTAAAATAATATTAAAAGCCGCTATATTTGAGATAATTTATATGCCCAAAATACCTTTTAAGGTTATTGTTGATGAATATCTTGCTGTTACTGAGATGTATTACGATTCAAGTCAAAAAGGCCTAGTAAACGCTGTTTTAGATTCTGTTTTTAAGTCAGAACAGTCGCAAATTTAACCTCAAAAGCAATCCTTTTCATTAACTTTGTGTTGATTTTACTAGTGAATTTTGGCATGTATCGTTTTTTCAAAACCAACAAAATAAAGGAATTTAAATATGTTAAGCCCAAGTCTAATTTTAAACTTAGTGATCGGTTGTGGAGTAATTTCGGTTCTTTATGGATTTATTTCCAGTAAACAAATTTTAAGTGCTAGCTCAGGAAATGCGAAGATGCAGGAAATTGCATCTGCTATTCAAGTTGGTGCTAAAGCATATTTAGACAGACAATATAAAACAATTGCAATTGTTGGTTTTGTAGTTTTGGTTTTAATTGTTTTGCTTTTTAGTCCTTGGGTTGGACTTGGTTATTTATTAGGGGCAACTTTATCTGGAATTGCAGGTTATGTTGGTATGTTAATTTCTGTTCAAGCTAACGTTCGAACTGCAGAAGCATCAAGAAAAGGTTTGGCGCAAGGTTTGCATGTTGCTTTTAAATCTGGGGCTGTGACTGGAATGTTGGTTGCAGGACTAGCTCTTTTATCCATTGCAGTTTATTATTTTATTTTACTTGAGTTTAAAGTTGAAGAAAGAGAAATAGTTAATGCTCTTGTTGCTTTAGGTTTTGGAGCTTCTTTAATTTCTATTTTTGCAAGATTGGGTGGGGGAATATTTACTAAAGGAGCAGATGTTGGGGCTGACTTAGTTGGAAAAGTTGAAGCTGGTATTCCTGAGGACGATCCTAGAAACCCTGCTGTTATAGCTGACAACGTGGGTGACAACGTAGGTGATTGCGCTGGTATGGCTGCTGATTTATTTGAAACTTATGCAGTTACTATCGTAGCTACTATGGTTTTGGCTTCTATATTTTTCAATGGAGATATGAACATGATGATCTATCCATTAAGTATAGGTGGTGCATGCATCTTGACTTCTATCTTAGGAACATTCTTTGTAAAGCTTGGCAAAAGTAAAAATGTTATGAACGCATTATACAAAGGATTTGTTGTTTCAGCTGTTTCTTCGTTGGCAATTTTATATCCAGTTACAGATTATGTGATTGGTTTTGCAAATGAATATACCGTTAACGGAAAAACATTTAATGGTATGAGTTTATATTATTGTGGGATCATTGGTCTAGTTATAACTGGCTTGTTAATTTGGATTACCGAATACTACACAGGAACTGAATATAAACCTGTTAGAAGTATTGCAAAATCCTCTACCACAGGACATGGTACAAATGTTATTCAAGGCCTAGCTGTTTCAATGGAAGCTACAGCTATACCAGCACTGATTATTGTTGCTGGGATTTTGGCTACCAATTCAATTGCAGGACTTTATGGAATTGCAATTTCCGTTACTACCATGTTAGCTTTAGCTGGAATGGTTGTTGCTCTTGATGCTTACGGCCCAGTCACTGATAACGCTGGTGGTATTGCAGAAATGGCCAAGTTGCCAAAAAATGTTAGAAAAACTACTGATGCACTAGATGCTGTAGGTAATACAACTAAAGCTGTAACAAAAGGATACGCGATTGGCTCTGCTGGTCTTGGTGCTTTAGTTTTGTTTGCTGCGTATGTTGAAGACATTAAACACTTTTCAGGTGTCGCTGGATCCAAACTTGAAGGTATAGTTGTTACATTTGATTTATCCAACCCTTATGTTGTTGTTGGTTTGCTAATTGGTGGAATGCTCCCTTATCTATTTGGATCAATGGGTATGCAAGCTGTTGGTAGAGCAGGTGGAGCAGTTGTGGTGGAAGTTAGAAGACAATTTAAAAAATTTCCAGGCATTATGAAGCGAACACAAAAACCGGACTATGCAAAATTAGTTGATTTGTTAACTGTTGCTGCAATTAGAGAAATGATAATCCCTTCTTTATTACCAGTTCTCTCTCCAATTATTTTATATTTTGTAATTTTATTTATTGGTGGTCAAGTTGCTGCCTTAGCTTCAGTTGGTGCAATGTTGCTTGGAGTGATTATCACAGGATTATTTGTAGCTGTTTCTATGACTGCAGGTGGTGGTGCATGGGACAATGCAAAAAAATATATTGAAGATGGTAATCATGGGGGAAAAGGTTCAGAAGCCCACAAAGCTGCTGTGACCGGTGATACTGTAGGAGATCCTTATAAGGATACAGCAGGACCTGCAGTTAATCCTATGATTAAAATAACTAATATTGTTGCATTACTTTTGTTAGCAATAATTGCAGGATAATTATTTTTTATTTGGTCAGTGTATCAAGTCTGTTTTGAGATCTTTTTCTTATACTAGAAAATATTCTTTTTGAGAAAGAGTTATTTAATCCAGATGACACTGTAATGGATTCATCAAAATTAATTTTATTAAAATCGTTCTTGTTTAATATTTTTTTATTTTTTAATATACCCTTGCTGTCAAATTCTAAAATTAATAAGGTATTTTTTATAATTTTCTTTTTACCAAACTTTTTTTGCTCTACTGTTTCAATATAGGCCCATATATTTTCATTCGGATGCTCTTTTAGTGTAGTTTGACCAATTAATTGGATGACATCATTTTTATTCGTAGTTCCAACAGTCATTAACTCTGTACGTTTGTCTAAATTGAGAATTCCATTATTTTTAATAACAGGTTTGTAGCTACATGATAAGACAGTGGAAATGCAAAATATAATAAGAGTTAGTTTTTTAAAAAAATTTAACGTTTTTGTCATATTATGATGAGTTTTTAATCATAAAAAAAAGATTAATGCATCCTATTATTATATTGATTAATATGATCATATTGATATTAAATAAACAATATTAACTTTTTTAATGTATTACTATGGCTGTACCAAAGCAGAAGACATCAAAATCCAAAAAAGGCATGAGAAGATCCCATAGATCTGCTATTTTTAAAAATATTGTTGAAGATAAAAAAAGTGGTGAATACAGGTTGTCGCATCATGTTGATGCTAAAACTGGTATGTATAACGGCAAACAAATTTTCAAGCCTAAAATTTAATAAATAATTATATGAGTAGTTTTAGCTACACTATTGCTATTGATGCAATGGGTGGAGAAAATTCTCCTGACAAGGTTATCGAAGGTTTAAGTCTTTTTTTAAAAGAGGATAAGGAAATATTTTTTAATATTTTTGGAAAAGAAACTTCGATCGTAGAAGAAATAAGTAAATATAAAAATATATTACCTAAAAATTATAAAATAATTAATTGTGAAAGTCAGATAGAGGATAAAAATTCCGTACGAGATGCTATTAAGGTTGGTAAGGACAGTAGTATGTGGAAAGCAATAGAAAGCGTTAAAAATAAAGAATCTCATTTGATTATATCTTCCGGAAACACTGGTGCTTTGCTCGTTATCTCAAAACTTTTAATTAAAATGATGGATGGCGTTGACAAACCAGCAATAGCAGGTTTGTGGCCAAATTTTAAAGGAATTAGTGTTGTTATGGATCTTGGAGCTAATATAGAATTTAATGAAAAAAATTATGTTGAGTTTTCCAAAATTGGAGCTGAACTTTATCGGTCTATTTTCGATAAAAAAAATCCAGCAGTTGCTTTATTAAATGTAGGTTCTGAAGAAATAAAAGGGCACGAAGAATTAAAGAATGCTTTCAACACCCTATCTAATAACAATAATAATTTTAATTTTAGTGGCTATATAGAAGGCAATCACATCAAGGATGGAGATGTAGATGTGATTATTACTGATGGCTTTTCAGGAAATATAGCTTTAAAAACAGCTGAAGGTACAGTTAATTTTATTACCACAGAAATCAAAAAAATATTTTCAAATTCCTTGTTTGGAAAAGTCTGCTATCTTTTTAGCTTTCCTTTATTTAAAAAAGTAAAACAATCTCTAGACCCTAGAAAATATAATGGGGGAATTTTTTTAGGATTAAATGCTCCTGTAATAAAAAGTCATGGTTCAGCAGATAGTCTAGCTTTTTTTTATTCTATTAAATTATCAGCTAAAATTTTAAGAGGCGGTCTGGTAAAAAGAATTAAAAGTAATTTTGAAAATGAATAAGGTTAATAATAGGCTTTATTTTTATGAAAATTATTTTCAATCTTTAAATAATTTATTAACCTTTAAGAATCTACCTCAGTCAATAATTTTTTCAGGCCAGGCTGGCTTAGGTAAAAAAACTTTTTTATTACATTTTTTTGCATTCCATCTTTTAAATAGTGCAGAAAAAGAAACATATTTAAAGAATTTCACTATTCATGACCGAGAAATTTTAAAAAGATTATCTAATAATGAATATGTAAATTTCAAAATTGTTGAAAAAAAGGAAAAAAGCTCTTCTATCCAAATAGACCAAATTAGAGAATTAATCAATTTTTGTTCATATGAGGCTTCATTCTCGTCACCAAGATTTATTTTAATTTTAAATATTGAAGATTTAAATTCTAACGCAACCAATTCATTGCTTAAATTGTTAGAAGAGCCACCTAAAAATACATATTTCTTTTTAATTAGACACTCTCATGCAAAAATATATGAAACAATACTATCAAGATGTCATAAAATTAATATTAAAATGAATAAAAAGATATCTGATGAATTGTTAACAAAGCTACTAAGTGACTTCAACTTATCTTCATCTGCTACACTTAATCATTTTGACGCTTACGATACGCCAGGCATGATAATTAAAAAAATTATTTATATTGAAGAAAATAATCTTATTGATATGAGTTCAGCAGAAATAGTAAAGTTTTGCTACGAAGATTATAAAAAAAATAAAGATTTAAACGCACTTAACTTTGGCAATCAAATAGCAAAAAAATTGTTTTTAGATAATTATAATAAAAACTATTCAAAATATAAAAAACTCTACTCACTATTTGAAAAAAGATCTAAAGAATTAAAAGATTTTAATTCTAGTATAGACCAAACTTATGAGATTGTTGAAAGGTTAAGTTAATGAAAAAAAAATATTACATTACAACGCCGATTTACTATCCATCAGCTAAACCACACATGGGTCATGCCTACTCAAGTATTTCTGCTGATTTCATAGCTAGATACAAAAGGCTTGAAGGATATGATGTAACGTTTGTGACAGGAACTGATGAACATGGTCAAAAAATACAAAAATCTGCAGATAAAAGAAAATTATCACCTGATATTTTTTGCAATGAAATTTCGAAAGTTTTTTTAGATCTTACAAAAACTTTAAATCTAAGTAATACCGATTTTATTAGAACTACTGAAATTCGACATCATAAAACTGTTCAAAAACTATGGAACATATTAGAGGAAAAAAAATTTATTTATTTGTCAAAATATAGCGGCTGGTATTCAGTATCTGACGAAGCTTTCTATACTGAAAGTGAAATTATTGAAAAGGATAATATCAAATTATGTGAAGCATCTGGTAGTGTAGTTGAGTGGGTTGAGGAGGAATCTTATTTTTTTAAATTATCTGAATTTCAAAATCTTTTGATAAAACATTATGAAGATAACCCTGAATTTATTCAGCCATCATCTAGAAGAAATGAAGTAATGAGCTTTGTAAAAGGTGGCTTAAACGACTTGTCCGTTTCTAGAAATTCTTTTAAATGGGGTATCTCTGTTCCTAATTCAAAAGATCATATTGTTTATGTCTGGCTAGACGCTCTCACAAATTATCTTACAGCTACAAACTATTTTGACGAGAACTTCTCTTGGCCTGCGGATGTTCATATCATAGGAAAAGATATTTTAAGATTTCATGCGGTATACTGGCCTGCATTCTTACTTGCGGCTGAAATACCTTTGCCTAAAACAATATTTGGACACGGTTGGATTTTGTCTGGTGATGAGAAAATGTCAAAATCTAAAGGTAATATCTTAGACCCTATTGAAGTAGTGAATGAATTTGGTTTGGATGAAATTAGGTACTATCTAATGAAAGAAGTTATGTATGGTTTAGATGGAAACATTAATATTGATAATCTAAAAAATTGCATAAATAGTGATCTTGCTAACAATATTGGAAATCTTAGTCAAAGAATTTTTGTACTTATTAATAAATATTTCTCATGCAAAGTACCAGACCCAAAACCTTTTTTAAATAGTGACCAAAAGATTATGGAATGTCGGGTAGAAGGGTTGAGAAAATCCATGGATAGTTTTGAGATTCACAATTATATAAGAGAAATAATTTCTTATTCATCTAAAATTAATAAATTTGTAAATGATGAAGAGCCATGGACTAAAGCGAAAAATTCTGATCCTAGGGTAGGGACTGTTGTATATGTTGCCCTTAATGCATTGAAGAATATATTTATTCTTTTACATCCAGTAATGCCTTCAAAATCTGAATATTATTTATCTTGTTTAAATATAGAGAGCAAAAATATATCACTTGAATTAATAAATAAAAATTTACCAGTTGATGCAGAATTGAAAATGCCAGGATTAATGTTTAAAAAATATATATAATGTTTATCGATTCACACTGTCACCTTACCTACGAACCCTTAGTAAGTAGTATTTCTAAAATTGTAGAAGATTGTGAAAAATCATCTGTTACGAAATTACTAACTATTGGAACTAATATTCAATCTTCTGTAAAATGTATTGAAATATCCAAAGAGTATGAAAATATTTACTCTAGTGTAGGTATTCATCCAGTTGAGGCACACATTGAAAGTGAGAAAAAAGATCAGGTACAAAAACTTTACCAATCATCAGGCAAAAATATTGGGTATGGAGAGACAGGTCTTGACTTTTATTATTCTACTGAAGAAAAAAAGTCTCAAATTGATTTATTTGAAACTCATATTAAGTTTGCAATCGAAGACAATTCTACTGTCATTGTTCATACTAGGAATGCAGAAGACGAAACTTTGAGTATTCTTAAAGAGCATACAAAAAATACCAATCTAAGAGTTTTGATACATTGCTTTACAGGATCAATGAAATTTGCAAAATCTTTATTAGATATTGGTTGCTACATCTCATTTAGTGGAATTATTACTTTTAAAAATACTATCGAAATTCAAGAAGTCGCAAAATACACTCCTATAGATAGAGTTCTGATAGAAACTGACTCGCCTTATTTATCACCACACCCTCTAAGGAGTAAAAAGAATTATCCCCAAAATGTTATTTTAGTGGCAAAGAGATTGTCTGAATTAAAAAAGATAGAAATTTCAGAAATAGGTAAGTCAACGTCAGATAATTTTTTAAAAGTTTTTAATTTATAAAAAATGAATATTGCTATTTTACTGCCTTTAAAAGAAAAATATACGAAAGTAGGAGCTGGGGCAGTTTCCATTCTAGTGAATACCCATTTAGCAAAATCAAAATATAAAAAAACTACTAATGTATATGGTTCTAAAGTTAATAAGCCCTTAGATACAAAAAGCTTCAAGTCTTTAGATTCTAGAAAAAATTTTTTTAGAAACTCTTCTTATGTAAATTCATTTGAAAAAAAAATTTTACCAAACACTGATATTATTGAATTGCATAACAGACCAAAGTATTTTTTTTATCTTAAAAAAAAATTCCCAGATAAAAAGTTTTTACTTTTCTTTCATAATAATCCATTGGACCTTAAAGGATCTAAAAAACTTTCTGATAGGAAACTTTTGTATGAAAACGTTGATAGTTTAGTTTTTTTAAGTGTGTGGATGAAAGATCAATTTTTTAAAGACTTGAAAATAACTAATACAAAAAAAATAAATATTTTTTACCCAGGTGTACAAACGGTAAAAAAATTTCCAGTTAAAAAAAATATAATTTTATTCGTTGGTAAGTTAAATCGTACAAAAGGTTATGATATTTATGCTGATGCAGTATCAGGATTTCTTAAAAATCATAAAACATGGAAAGGAATAGCTGTTGGCTCTGAACCGAGAAGGGAAATACACAAAAATAAAGATATAGTTGAACTTGGTGAAATTTCTAATAAAGAGGTCTTGCAACTTATCTCAAAATCTAAAATCACCGTTGCCTGCTCAAGGTGGGATGAACCCCTGGGTCGTCTTCCAATAGAATCTGCTTCTAGAGGATCCTTTCCAATAGTTTCTAATAGGGGAGGCTTGGTTGAAACCTTAACAGAAGTTTTTTCAATATTAAAAAAAAACAACTCTGATGAATTGTTAAAAAAAATAACTTTTCTTGCAAAGAATCCCAAGAAATTGACTTTGATGCAAAAAAATATTTTCAAAAAATTTAATTATTCTTTAGAAAAAACCTCTAAAAAAATTGACAATATGCGGGCTTCTCTTTTTGAAAAAAAAGTAGCTGCAAATCCAAAAAATCTAAAAATACTACACATTGCTAGCTTTAACCAATCATCTAACGGTAATTTATACTATTCTACAGCTAATAAATTTAATATTGGATTTACTAAACTTGGACATTTTGTTCATACTATTGATGATAAATTTTTTTTAAAATCAAATATTGGAAACAGCATTTACTCCCTTAATAAAAAAGTAATTAAGAATGTCATAAATTTTGCACCTGACCTAATAATTTTAGGACATACTAATAAAATTAATGGAGCAACTTTAAAAAAAATTAAAACCTTACTGCCAGAGTTAAAAATTTGTAGATGGTATATTGACTCTATTTCTCCAGAGTTCTTTAAAAATAATTCAAAGATTTTACTTAATAATATTAATTATATAGATAAGATTTTTATAACATCTTTACCAAATAAAATTCTTTCTAAATTCAAGAATAAATTTTATTTTATTCCAAATCCTGTTGATTTCTCAGTAGAAAGTAATAAAAACTTTTTAAATAATAATACTCTCTATGATCTTTTTTTCTCTTTAAGCCATGGACAACATAGAGGCGTTTTGAAATCAGGTAAAAGAGATGAACGTGATAGCTTTATTGATTCTTTACATTCATCATTGCACCAAATAAAAAAATATTTTATTTCAAGTAACTTTAATTACCCAAGGTGGGGGTCGGATTTTTTTTACTATTTGAGCAACTCAAGAATGGGTCTAAATATTAGTAGAGGACAATATCAAAAATTATATTCAAGTGATCGTATAGCTTCATTAATAGGCAATGGGCTTTTAACTTTTATGGATCAAAAAACTAATTATAATAAATTTTTTACGAATAAAGAAATAATTTTTTATAAAAATAAAAATGACCTCATAAACAAAATTAATTTTTTTAAAAAAAATGATCATTTGGCAAAAAAATATGCTAAAAATGCACATCAAAAATATCACAAACATTTTAATTCTAAAGAAGTCTGCTCTTACATTCTTTCTATGTGTAGTTTAAATAAGCGAAAAAAATTTTATTGGACATAAAAAAACAATACTTTCTTAGTGTATTAGTATAAGTTTCGATTTGTGTTTCCTAGTTCGTGTTAACCGTTTAACTTATTTAATGCATTATTTTTAAAAAGATTTGACTCTTTTATGTATCTTCTCACCATTTCAGTAGATTTATGACCTGTCATTGCCATAATGCTCCGTTCATCAGCTCCGTGAGATGCGGTTGATGTAGCAAATCCTGATCTTAAGCTGTGTCCAGAGTAGAGACTGCTATCTAATCCTATGACATTTAAGTACTTCTTCAGTATTAAAGATACAGTTTTGTCAGAGTAGGGGAATATTAGCTGATTATTATTTGTTCTAGCGCCCAACCAATCTTTAAGAGCTATAATAGCACAATATTTTTTGTTATTAAAATAAGGTATTGCTTTGATCATTCCTTCTCCATGCTGGTCAGCTTTAGACCTACGTAAGCTTATTTTTAGACCTTCTTCCACAAACTCAAGATCGCTTTCTTTTAAATTCACAATTTCTGATCTCCTAAAACCTCCGCAAAATCCTATTAATATTATGGCCTTATCTCTTGTAGAACGTACATATTTTTGTATTTTATAGTTATCTATAACATCAATTATTTTATATAAATTATTGATTAATAATGGTTTTTTACCATTTTGATATATACCTATTTTTCGTTTTATACCTTCTAAATTATCCTTTATTAAAGGGTTTTTGGTATCAATATGATACCCTTTTAAATCATGTATTACGTTAATTGATGCCAATCTTCTTTTTAATGTGCTATATTTATGCGATTTTGATAGATGTGTCATATATAAGCAAACTGCTTTGATATGCGTTGGTAGATAAGGTAAATTAAGATCTGAGCAAAATTTCTTAAAATCTGAAAAATCAGATCTGTATGCTCTTAATGTATTTAGAGATTTGGAGGATCCTAAATTAAGGTTGGTCTCTTTTTCCAACTCATTTAATTTATTAATTATATTACTCATATTAAATTTTCCGATAACCATTAATTATCGGAAATAATATATAAAGGAAATTAACTTGTCAATACTATAAATCAAACTTATAAAATTTATTTTTAACTAATGATATCTAGATAACTATATAAAATTATAATGAAAAATGTCAAAGGAACTAAATTTCAAATTAAAGTTTGGAATTATCTAAAAAAAATACCCAAAGGAAAGTTGAGGACATATTCACAAGTTGCTAAAGCTATAAATAAACCTCTTGCAGTTAGAGCTGTTGCAAATGCTATAGGTAAAAATCCTTTTCCTCCAATAATACCTTGCCATAGAGTTGTAAGGTCCGATGGTAGTCTCGGTGGCTATTCTGGCAAAGGAGGCGTAACAACTAAAAAAGTATTATTAAAAAAAGAAAAAATTCATTTAAAACAATTACTTAATTATATAACTTAATTTAATAAATTGAAATTAGTAAATAAATATTTACAATACCTTAAGTCCAGAGTTTGTAATTAGTTTCTGAATATCATTATGCTTAATGAATTCTATTAATTTTGTGTAAATAGGTTCGAAGATTGAATTGTTAGACATTGCAGATCCAAATATAAAAGGCTTTCTAATTTCATTTGGTAGCATCCCCATTATATTTATTCCCTTAATTGGTAGTAATTCACTATATTGTTGAAAGCCTATCTCTATATCACCTCTTAAAATGACTGAACCTACCCTTTCACTCAATATTTTTTTTGATTTTTTAAATATAACATCAGGATCATTAAAAATTTTTGGAAAAACAGTATTTGCAAGATAGATACCACTGGCCGAAGCAGCATAACCAATTGATTTTGATGATATTAGAGTATCTTTAAAAGATTCTAAGGACGATATATCGTATAAATTAGAACCATTTTTTACGGCGACACCTATCTCTGAGCTTACAATATTGTGTTTAGTTTTGATGTCTAGGATACCCTCTTCATGATGTCTGTTTATTGCACCTTCAGCTAAAAAATATATATCAAAATGCTCATTTTTTTTAATTCTTGAGGGTATGGAGTCATTAGCTTCACCAAAGGAAGACCCGTAAGAGAGCTCGTAGGTAATATTGTTTTTTTGTGCGAATAAAGGAAGGATTTTTTCTAACGCTGCAGCAAAAGCTCCAGAGGTAATAATTTTAAGCATAAAAATATCACTTTTTTATTTGCCTCTAGGATTTATAGATCCTGCTGACATAATAAACTTTGAGGCATCTTCAAAGTTCATATCTAAAAATATTAAGTCTTTCTTTGGAACCATTAGCAAGAAACCACTAGTAGGATTTGGCGTTGTTGGAACAAAAACGTTAATTAACTTTTTACCCCTACCTGCTTTATTTGATATTTCACCTTTGTTATCACCGGTAGCAAAACCAACTGACCAGACACCTTTTCTTGGATACTCAAGAAGTACTATTTTTTTTGATTTATTATTACTCGAAGTGAAATTTTTTGTTAATTGTCCCAAGCCGTTGTAAATTGTTCTTAAAATTGGAATCTTGTTTAATATTCTCTGTCCAAAATTTAACAAAGTTTTTCCTATAAAAGTTAAAGAAACCATTCCCACAAAGGTAATTATTATAAAAGCGATCAAAAACTCTAGGCCAGGTATGTTAAAAGGAAGGTGCTTATTTGGATTGATACTAGCTGGTATCAATGATGGGGAAATACTCATTATTAATACAGTTAAATAAATGGTAATACCAATTGGTATTAAAACCACCACACCAGTCAAAAAATAGGTTCTAATACGAGATATTAAAGTTCTTTTGGGAATTTTGTTTTTTAACATTTTTATTTAAAATATTATTAAATAGTCTAAAAATAATAATAAACTACTATAACATTTTTATTATGAAGAGAAGAGAGTTTGTAAAATATATTGGCTGTGGATGCTGCAGTTTCAGCTTGGCATCCTGTTCGTCTGCACCAATTACTAATAGAAAACAAATTACTTTTTATCCCGAATCGGTAATCAACAGCAAGGCGGCACAAGCATATGAGAAGTTTAAGAAAAAAGCAAAGATCAGTAAAGATACTGAAACTCTAAAATTGATTAAATCGATAGGCTCAAAAATGGAAGTTGCTATCTCTTCTTATTTTAAAATGAAGAAGATTAAAGACCCCACAGAAAACTTTAAATGGGAATATATGCTAGTAGATGACGATAAAATGCTTAATGCTTGGTGCATGCCTGGTGGAAAAATTGCTGTTTATAGTGGGATTCTTAAAGTTACCAAGAATGAAGATGGTCTTGCTAACGTAATGGGTCATGAAATTGCACACGCTGTTGCTAAACATTCTGTTGAAAGAATGAGTGCTTCCTTAGCTCTAAATCTTGGAACTACTGTTGCTGATATATTTTTAGGAGGTGCCATTTCGAGGACTAGGAACACTATCGGAAAAACTACCGGTGTAGATGTTTTGCAAGTCGGAGTATTTAATCCTTTTACGAGATCACAAGAAACAGAAGCTGATTATCTAGGTTTGGCATTCTGTTCTTTGACAGGTTATAATTTGTATGAAGGCGCTGAATTATGGAAAAGAATGAGGGAAGAAAATAAGGGAAAAGAGCCACCTCAATTTTTAAGCACACATCCCTCTTCCACTAATAGAATTGCTCAAATAAGAAGCTGGATTCCTTCAATTAGAAAAAACTTTCCAAAACTTAAGACAGTTTAAATTTTTTAAACATTGCTTGTTGACATTGATCACATTCAACTTTTTCTTTTTTTCTGTAAACTTCGGGAGATACCTTAACTTCTGTTTTGCATTTATTGCATTTAACAAGGAAATATTTTGTTTCTTTTGTCATAATAATTGGTGAGCCCTGCAAGATTCGAACTTGCGACCCATTCCTTAAAAGGGAATTGCTCTACCGACTGAGCTAAGGGCCCACACATTTAATTAACATGATAAATAATACAATTTTACAAGTTAAGAATTTACTGTTTATTAAATATCTATCTAATAATCAATAGAAATAGCCCGTTATCAACATTTTTTACAAGACGAGAAGACTTGTGAATTAAGAGTTTAGAATATCAAAATGCTTGTTATAAAAATTTTGAAAATCGTTATTAGCAACAGATTCTCTAATTTTTCTAGTCAGGTCTTGATAAAAGGCAATATTGTGCCAACTTAAGAGCGTTGATGCCAAAATTTCTTTAGAATTAATCAAATGATTTAAATAACTACGAGAATATTTTTGTGATGCAGGGCAGTTAACTAATGGATCCAGTGGAGAGTCGTCATTTGCATATCTGGCATTTTTTAAATTTTTTTTACCTTCCCAGGTATAAGCCAAACCTGTTCTTCCTGATCTTGTTGGCAAAACACAATCAAACATGTCTATCCCCATTTTTACAGCTCCTAATATGTCTGCAGGCGTTCCTACACCCATTAAATAATGTGGCTTATGACACGGAAGATCTTCTTTAATGTTATCCAAAACATCAAACATTTCTTGTTGTTTTTCTCCAACAGCAAGTCCTCCTAGTGCATAACCATCAAATCCTATTTCTTCTAATCTTTTTAAAGAATCTTTTCTCAGATCATTAAAGATACCTCCCTGAACAATACCAAAAAGCATTTTTTCAGGATTAATACCAAATTCTTTTTTTGATCTTTTTGCCCACTCAATTGAAAGATCTACAGATTTTTTTACTCTGCTTTTGTCATTTGTGTATTCAGGACATTCATCAAAAATCATTACAATATCTGAGTTTAATCCTTTTTGAATTTGTATGCTTACTTCTGGAGATAGAAATATTTTTTTACCATCTACATGAGAATTGAAATAAACTCCGTCTTCAACTACTTTGCTAATTTTGGATAGAGACATTACCTGAAAGCCACCAGAATCTGTTAAAATAGGTAAGTCGCAATTCATAAATTGGTGGAGACCACCCACCCTGCTAATTCTTTCAATTCCAGGTCTTAACATTAAATGATAAGTGTTCCCTAAAATTATTTGGGCTCCAGTATCCTTGACTTGATCAATTAATAAAGCTTTAACAGTAGCTGCAGTACCAACTGGCATGAACGCAGGAGTGTCAATTTCACCTCTACTAGTAATAATTTTTCCCAATCTTGCGCCAGAATTTTCATTTAATACTTTAAATGAACATGGCATGCGAGAATTTAAAGAACAGTAATTTTTACGATAATATCGGGATCAGTAACAGCACCAGAACCATCTTCGCCTTTTTTTAACTTATCGATAAATTCCATACCCTCTAAAACTTTTCCAAACGCAGTGTATTGTCGGTCAAGATGAGGAGCATTTTGAAAACAAATAAAGAACTGACTATTAGCACTATTGGGATCTTGAGATCTGGCCATAGAAAGAGTACCACGCTCATGAGCAGTATTGTTAAATTCTTGAGTTAAGTCTGGAAGATCAGAACCACCTGTTCCAGCCAAAGCTGCATTAAAACCTTTTTTAGTATTTCCATGTTGGATGTCACCCGTTTGAGCCATAAAACCATCTATCACTCTATGAAAAGCAACACCGTCATATTTTCCTGCTTTGCTAAGTTCTAAAACTCTTTCTACATGATTTGGAGCAATATCTTTAAAAAGCTCAATTTTTACATCACCGTATTTTGTCGTTAAAATTATTTTTGGATTTTCCACTGCTTCTCCTTTAATGGTTGATAAAAACAAGACCAATATCACTAATATTTTAGATAAAATAAATTTCATTGTTACTTATTTTTAAATTTTTTGTTTAAATATACTATTGCTGGTTTAGGTGCAAATTTTCCAACATCACCTCCCAATTCAGCAATTTCTTTAACCATATTAGAGGAAATTAATTGATTTTCAATTTCAGCCATTAGGAAAATAGTTTGTATTTTTTTATTAAGTTTGTTGTTCATGCCAGCTAACTGAAATTCATACTCAAAATCAGTCACTACTCTCAACCCTCTAAAAATTAATGAAGCTTTAATTTTTTTGCAAAGAGCGACGGTAAGCGTATTGAAGCTAATAATCTTTACATTTTTAAAAGAATTTCCTAAAGATTTTTTAACAATCTCAACTCTTTCTAGAGCTGAAAATAATGTTTTTTTATTTTTGCTCAATGCGATGCAGACATACAGTGTATCAACTATTTGACTTGCACGTTTGATAATATCCAAATGTCCCAATGTAATCGGATCAAAAGTTCCTGGATATATACCTATTTTTTTCATTAATTTAATCTGCCACAGAATCTGTTAAACAAACAGAAGAAACCACTTTTTCATCTTTTTCTACCTTAAATATTCTGACTCCCTGGGTGTTTCTTCCCGTAATTCTTATATCACTAACTGCACACCTAATCATTTGGCCCTTGTTAGTAATCAACATAATATCATCGTCATTTTTAACAGAGTAAGAGGCAGCTATATTACCATTTCTTTCGGAACTAATAATATTTATTATACCCTGGCCTCCTCTGCCACTTTCTCTAAATTCATAGGAAGAGGATCTTTTTCCATATCCATTTTCTGTAATGGTTAAAATAAACTCTTCTCTTAGTTTCAGTTCTTCATATTTTTTAGTGCTAATTTCAAAATTTGTGTCATCAGTATTTTCTAAATCATCTTTTCTAGTCCTTTTGATATAAGCCTTTGTTTCTTCAGAAGTCGTCTCCACATGATTTAAAACAGTAAGAGAGATAACTTTGTCGTTATTTTTAAGATTAATTCCTTTAATTCCTTTAGAAGACCTTCCTTTAAAAATTCTAATCTTGCTGGCATTGATTCTTAAACTTTTTCCAGAATAGGTATTTAGCATAACGTCATCATTTTTTTTAACAATCTTGACACTCACTATTTTATCGTCTTTCTCAAGCTTCATAGCAATCTTGCCATTTGCTTGGATATTTTCAAAATCAAGAATGCTATTTTTTCTTATTTTACCATTGGCCGTAACAAAGATTAAAAAATTATCTTTCCATGTAGATTCGTCGTATGGCAATGGAAGTATGGAACTAATTTGCGCATCTGCTTTTATAGGGAATATATTTGCTAGGGCTTTACCCTTGGATGTATTAGAGCCTTCAGGAATTTTCCACGCTTTTAATCTGTATACAATTCCTTTGGATGAAAAAAACAGAACTGGGGTTAATGTACTTACAGAGAATAACTGCGAAACAAAATCTTCTTCTCTAGTAACTATTCCTGTTTTTCCTTTACCCCCTCTTTTTTGTGCTCTTATAGAAGTTAGAGGAGTTCTTTTAATATATCCTTTATTGGTAACAGTAACGATTACTTTTTCTTCTTGAATAACATCTTCTACATCGACATTCTCTACAGCACCTAATAACTTAGTTCTTCTAGGAACTGCAAACTTTTTCTTAATCTCTGCTAGTTCAGTTTTGATTAAATTTTGCAATTCTTTCTTATCATTAAGAATTTTTTTATATTTAACTATAAGTTTATAGAGGTCTTGTAGTTCTGAATTAATTTCTTCGTGTCCTATATTAGTTAATTTTTGCAATCTTAATTCTAAAATGGCTTTAACCTGATGGTCGCTTAATTGATATTCCTTTTTAGTAGATAGCTCGTTAACTTCCAAAACATCCTTATCAATTTTTGATTTTTGAAAGCTCCATACCTTTTTTAACAGTGTAGCTTTTGCTTCTGAAGGATCTTTTGATTTTCTAATAATGGAAATAACTTCATCAATATTCTCAATTGAGATAAATAAACCGATTAAAATATGAGTTCTATCTTTAGCTTTTTTTAATTCAAATAACGTTCTTTTGGTCAAAACCTTTTCTCTAAAGTCTACAAATATTTTGATAAATTGTTTTAAGTTTAGAAGTTCTGGTTTTTTTTCATTAATAGCTAAAGTGTTAAATCCAAATGAAGTCTGCAATGGAGAAAATTTATATAATTGATTCACAATTATAGCTTCAGACACATTTTTTTTTACTGTTATTGCAATTCTTACTCCGTCTTTATTAGACTCATCTCTCAAGTCCGATATTCCCTCAATTTTTTTATCTCTAATAAGTTCAGCAATTTTTTCAATCAGAACAGTTTTGTTAACCTGGTAAGGAACTGACTTGATGACAATAATTTTTTTATCTTTAGAGCCTTCTTCAACTTCGATCTCACCTCTAATTTTTATAGAACCTCTTCCTTTTTCATATCCTGGAATAATATCATTTTGACCTATAATAATCCCTCCTGTAGGAAAATCAGGACCAGGAATTACTTTCATTAATTCTTTTATAGTGATCTCATTATTGTCTATGTACTTTAAAGTTCCATCAATAACCTCTCCAAGATTGTGAGGAGGTATGTTAGTCGCCATACCAACTGCAATACCACTAGCTCCATTCACTAAAAGATTTGGATACTGCGCTGGTAAAACAACTGGTTCTAATTCTGTATCATCATAATTATTTTGAAAGTCGACTGTATTTTTGTCTATATCTGAAATTAAAAACTCGGCTACTTTTGCTAATCTTGTTTCGGTATAACGCATTGCAGCTGCTCGATCACCGTCTAAAGAACCAAAATTTCCCTGTCCATCTAATAAAGTTAAACTCATAGAAAAATCTTGTGCCAATCTAACCAGAGCATCGTAAACAGCTTGGTCACCGTGTGGGTGATACTTACCAATAACATCACCAACTACTCTTGCTGATTTTCTAAATTGCTTAGACCAATCGTAACCACCTTTATACATAGCGAATATAATTCTTCTATGCACCGGTTTTAGGCCATCTCTTGCATCTGGTAATGCTCTAGAGACAATAACGCTCATAGCATAGGACAGATAAGATGCCTTCATCTCATCGGTTACATTTCTGATTTCGATTTTTTTATCGACCATTTAAAAATAAATTTAAAAAGGAACTTCGTCGTCTAAATCGGCCGGAGAACTGATATCGTCAGAAGGAAGTGAGCTAGATGCTGAAGATTGATCAACTCCGCCCTGAGGAGATCCTGTGGCTCCACCAAGCATTTTTAATGTTGAATTGTATCCTTGAAGAACAATTTGTGTGCTATATTTTTCTTGGCCATTGCTATCTGTATATTTATTAGTAGTCAATTGTCCCTCAACATAAATCTGAGCACCTTTTTTCAAGTATTGTTTGACAACATTGACCAAGCCTTCATTAAAAATAACAACTCTATGCCATTCAGTTTTTTCTTTTTTTTCTCCAGAGTTTTTGTCTTTCCAGCTCTCACTGGTAGCTACACTTAAGCTTGCAAAACCTTTTCCACCTTGTGTTTGTTTAATTTCAGGATCGGCACCTAGTCTGCCAATTAATAAAACTTTATTTAAACTTCCGGCCATATATAAATCCTATTTAAGTTAGTAATGAATTATTATCTTTATACTATATAGCGCATTGTAAATGAACAAAATTACTTATATCCACAAGCAAAATGCTTAAAAAAATTGTTGTTAAAGGTGCAAAAGAGCACAATTTAAAAAATATTTCTGTTGAGATACCTAGAGATCAGTTAGTCGTTATAACTGGACTGTCTGGTTCTGGAAAATCCTCTTTGGCATTCGATACTGTTTATGCAGAAGGACAAAGAAGATACGTGGAAAGTCTATCTGCTTACGCAAGGCAATTTTTAGATAGAATGAAAAAACCAAATGTTGACTTGATAGAAGGACTATCACCAGCCATATCTATAGAACAGAAAACCACCTCTAAAAATCCCAGATCGATTGTTGCAACAGTAACTGAAATTTATGATTATATGAGGGTTTTGTATGCCCGCGTTGGAACTCCCTACTCTCCTTTCACTGGAAAAGCTATTAAATCACAAACAATCTCAGAGATGGTAGATAAAATTTTAGATCTACCAAAGCCATCACGAGTATCTATTTATTCACCAATCGTAAGAGGAAGAAAGGGAGAATACAAAAAAGAAATACTTTCATTAAAAAAAAGAGGATACACAAAAATTAAAATTGATGAGACGCTTTATGAAATCGATGAGACTCCCAACTTAAATAAAAAAATTACACATAATATTGAAGTTCAAATTGATAAATTTGTTAACAAAAAAGAAGAACAAAAAAGAATTGCCGAAAGTTTAGAGGCTGCTTTAAATTTGTCAGACGGTCTTGTTTATGTTGAGCATTTTGATGAAAACCTACCTAAGCAGCATCAAAAAATAGAAAAAATTGTCTTCTCCTCTAAATTTGCCTGTCCAGAAAGTGGTTTTACTATTGAAGAAATTGAACCAAGACTTTTTTCATTTAACAGTCCATACGGAGCATGCTCAGAATGTGAGGGCCTTGGAGTCGATCTTTATGTAGACCCAAAGCTAGTTATTCCTGACGAAAGAATGTCATTAATAGATGGAGCTATTAAGCCATGGGCCAAATCTACAAATTTATATTACGCCCAAACTTTAGCTTCCCTGGCTAAACACTATAACTTTTCATTAGATACTGATTGGAAGAAGTTATCTAAAGCACACCAAGAAGTGATTTTGTATGGTTCTGGTAATGAAGAGATAAAATTTAATTATGATGATGGGTATGAAAAACGCGCTAATAAAAAAACTTTTGAAGGAGTTATTAGCAATTTAGAAAGAAGATATTTAGAAACAGACAGTGATTGGAAAAGAGAAGAAATTGAACAATACCAAAGTGAAAAAGAATGTGAGCGATGCAAAGGATATAGATTAAAAGAAGAGGCTCTTTGTATAAAAATATTAAACAAAAATATAAGTGAAGTTGCAAAGTTTTCTATTAAGGAAGCTCATTTGTGGTTTGGCTCTTTAAGTAAAGATTTAACGGAAAAAGAAAATAAAATCGCCACTCACATATTAAAAGAGATTAATGAGCGATTAACCTTTCTAATTAATGTTGGTCTTGACTATTTGAATTTATCTAGAGGTTCTGGAACTTTATCTGGTGGCGAATCTCAGAGAATAAGATTAGCTTCACAAATAGGTTCGGGTCTTACAGGGGTTCTGTATGTTTTGGATGAACCTTCCATAGGATTGCATCAAAAAGACAATATAAAGCTCATAGAAGCCCTTAAAAGACTAAGAGATCTTGGGAATACAGTGATTGTAGTCGAGCACGATGAAGAAGCTATGCTTCATTCTGATCACATTATAGATATTGGTCCTGGTGCAGGAATACACGGTGGAAAAGTAATTTCTGAAGGGAATTTTAAACATATTTCAAATGACAAAAGCAGCTTAACTGGAGATTATCTTTCAGGAAGAAAATTTATATCTATACCTAAAAACAGACGGACTGCCCTTAATGGAAGGTACCTTCATTTATCTGGAGCTACTGGAAATAATTTAAAAAATGTATCTGCTAAAATTCCTCTTGGAGCGTTAACATGTGTCACTGGTGTTTCCGGAAGTGGGAAGTCGACTTTTATATTGCACACTTTGTACCGAGCCCTGAATTTAATGATCAATAAGGTGATCTCTAGAAATATGCCTCAGCCATTTAAAGGCATAAAAGGCTTTGAATATTTAGATAAAATTATTGATATTGATCAATCACCTATTGGTAGAACACCAAGATCCAACCCAGCCACTTATTCTGGTGCATTCACTCCTATAAGAGAATGGTTCACAAATTTACCCGAATCTAAATCTCGAGGATACAAACCTGGAAGGTTTTCTTTCAACGTAAAAGGAGGACGATGCGAAGCTTGTGAGGGAGATGGAGTCATAACATATGAAATGCACTTTTTGCCAGATGTGTATGTGGAGTGTGATGTCTGCAAAGGAAAAAGGTATAACCGAGAAACACTTGAAATTAAGCACAAAGAAAAAAGTATTGCTGATGTGTTGAGCATGTCAGTAGATGAGAGTGTTAAATTTTTTGAAAATATTCCTACGATAAGAGATAAGCTTTTGACCTTACAAAAAGTAGGACTTGGCTACATGAGCATTGGTCAGCAAGCCACAACCTTATCTGGAGGTGAAGCACAGAGAATTAAATTAGCAAAAGAGTTGTCAAAAAGGTCAACGGGAAGAACTATTTATATATTGGACGAACCTACTACGGGGTTGCATGTGCATGATGTAAAAAAACTATTAGAGGTCCTTCAAGCTTTTGTCCAAAAAGGAAATACCGTTGTTGTAATTGAACATAATATGGAAGTGATCAAGACAGCAGACTGGATTATAGATATGGGTCCAGATGGTGGCGACAAAGGTGGTAATATTGTTTTTGAGGGAACACCTGAACAGCTTTTAAATATAAAAGAAAGTTACACTGGAAAATTTCTAAAAAAAATACTTAGCAAAAAAAATTAAGTTTTACAATTATTTATGGAGTAGTGTCTACTTCTTCGTCCCAATTTCTTTTTACTTTAAAGAAAACTAAAATTGGAGCTGCTACAAAAATTGAAGAATAAGTTCCTATCAACACACCCCATATTAAAGCAAAAGAAAAACCTTTAAGAATTTCACCACCAAATGCATAAATAGACACAAGTGCTAGAAGAGTGGTAACTGAAGTTTTTAAAGTTCTGGGCAAAGTAGAATTAACCGCATCATTAATTAACTCTTGAATATCTTGACGATCGTCAATTTTTAGAAATTCCCTAATTCTATCGTAAATTACCACTGTATCGTTCATGGAGTAACCAACTATCGTTAATATAGCAGCCACAATAGATAAGTTAAATTCAAAGCCAACTAAGCTAAAAGCACCAATGGTTATAACAACATCATGAATTAAAGCTAAAATTGAACCCAAACTAAACTGCCATTCAAATCTTATCCAAATATAAATCAGCATCAAAAATAAAGCCAAAACAACAGAGTATAGACCACTTTTAGTAAGCTCTTTGCTAATTTTTGAACCAACAACTTCAACTCTACGAAAGTCAAACTCTCTAGCCAAATCACTTTCTAAATGTTTTTTAATAGAGCCAACAAAATCATTATCCTGTCCCTTTTTTTCGATGGTAGCTAGAAATTCTCTGCTTGAGCCAAATTCTTTAACAACCACATCACCCAAGTTAATTTTTAATAGTGATTTTCTTATATCCTCAGAATTATATGGTTGAGCTAATTTCATTTCGATAACAGTTCCACCTTTAAAATCAACACCAAGATTTAAACCTTTGGTAAAAAATGCTCCAAGAGAAATAGCAAAAAGAATAGTGGACATGGCCAGAAATGATTTTTTGAATTTTAGGAAATTGTATTTTTTATTATAAATATTCATTTATATTACAATAGTAGTTTCCTTGTTGTTTTTTATGTATTTTGCAACCAGGAGCCTACCTAAAACATAGGTTGTAAAAAAAGTAGACAGTATCCCTATGCCCAAAGTAATTGCAAAACCTTTAACTGGTCCAGAACCCATATAGTAAAGAACAAATGCAGCAATCAAAGTCGTGACATTAGAATCTAATATCGTCGTTAAGACTTTTTTATAAGCAGTATCAAAAGCAATTAAGTAATTTTTTTCTTTTTTCAATTCTTCTTTTACTCTTTCATAAATTAAAACATTTGAATCAACTGCCATACCAACAGTTAAAATAATTCCTGCAATGCCTGGTAATGTGAGGGTTGCACCAAAGATACTTAAGACACCACTGATTAAAACTAGGTTAGTTAATAATGATACATTGGAAAAAACGCCAAAGATTCTGTAGTTATAAATCATGTAAATCATCACAAGTAAGAAACCTATTATTAAGGATAATATTCCCTTTTCAATAGACTCTTTACCAAGATCTGGACCTACAGATCTTTCTTCAATAATATTAAGTGGTGCTGGCAAAGCCCCTGCCCTTAGTAAAATTGCAAGTTCATTTGCTTCTTGGGTTGTGAAATTTCCTGAAATTTGACCACTTCCAGTCACAATAGCCTCTCTTATTACTGGTGAACTTACCACGTCTTTATCTAAAACTATTGCCAAATATCGACCAACATTTTCTTTGCTAGCTAAAGCAAATTTTCTAGAGCCAATGTTGTCTAACTTAAAGTTAACAACTGATGAGTTGTTTAGTTGATCAAAACCTGGCTGAGCATCTATTAAATTTTCCCCTGAAATAATAATTCTTTTTTCAATACTGTATTTAGTGCTAGAGCTTTTGGAAAACAAGGTTTCGACTCCAAGAGAGTTTTCATCACTACTATTTGCGACAAATCTAAGTGTAAGTTTGGCTGTTTTTCCTAAAAGTTTTTTTATGGTAGACGGATCTTTCAGTCCAGGAAGCTCAACTAAAATTCTGTCTAATCCCCTAGTAATAATATTTGGCTCTTTAGTTCCCAGTTCATCAATTCTATTTCTTACAATTTCAATGGATTGGTCTAAAGCATTTTTTTTAATTAAATTTATATTCTCTTTAGTAAAAATTAATTTTGTAATATTGTTTTCATAAATAATCTCAAACTCTTTTCCTCCAGTTTTTATATTTGAGTTAATTGAACGCTCATTAAGTATCTTATCAAGAGATTTTTTTTGTTTTTCTTCGTTAGTAAATATTAAAGAATCTTTAGCAAATGAAAAATTTTTGTATTGAATATTATTTTTTCTTAACTCTCTTCTGACCTCAAGACTTTTGGCTTGCAATCTTTGTTCTATCAGTGGATTAGAGTCAATTTCTAAAAGCAAATAAGAGCCTCCTTGCAAGTCTAGTCCAAGATTAACTCTTTTTTCAGAAAAAAAATTACTATTATTAATAAA
>Ga0213863_10000043_pt1 | contig 89386 bp, 78 predicted proteins | sample PICome_8_FD_160128 | JGI IMG/M metagenome (GOLD analysis project Ga0213863, IMG submission 160128) | Coastal seawater microbial communities near Pivers Island, North Carolina, United States - PICO497 | ecosystem: Environmental > Aquatic > Marine > Coastal | place: USA: North Carolina...
TTCAGTCGCTTTTTCTGGCTCTGTATCTGGATCTGTTTCTGGTGATGTTTCTGGTGTAGGTGCTGGCGTAGGTGCTGGCGTAGGTGCTGGCGTAGGTGCTGGCGTAGGAGTAGGTGCAGGTGTAACACCAGCATCTCCACCGCCGCCAGAATCTATAGCAGCAGCAACTGCAGCAGCAGTAGCAACTGCAGCAGCAATAGCCCCAGCACTAAGTGAACCACTTGCAGCCCCGGCAGCTTCTGTCCCAGCAGCACTTGTACCAGCTTGTGAGCTAGCTTGCTCTTCTTGAGCTTCGACAGAATTGACGCTAAAAAGCCCAATGATGGTTGCCCAGATTACATTTAAACCATTTTTAAATTTTGCCATTTTTATAGTCCTGAAATTCTCTAGTTAAATAAATATGCTTGATTCTAGCTATTTTAACGCCATTATAAACATAACTTTCTTGAAATGGTAATTTTTATGTCTTTTTTTAAGTTATTTATATTTTGGTAGGTATAAAATCTAGTGTTTTGGTCGGGGCGGCCGGATTTGAACCGACGACCACCACACCCCCAGTGTGGTGCGCTACCAGGCTGCGCTACGCCCCGTTACTTTTGTGAATAACTTCCTCGGCATACCAATTTATCTCAGCAATCATACTTTCTAGAGTCCTTTCATCTGACCCACCTTCATATGCATTTCTAAATGCTACAATCACTTCAGTTGCGCCAAGATTTTCAAGTCTTTTAATGCCATCTGGCGAATACGCAGCCTCGCCCATTACTTGAAATTGATAATTTGGATGATCTAATGTTCCAAATTCATTCCTAAATTCATTAATTTGATCTATTAGACTTTTGGTTTCCTCTAAGCTTAAACCTGCACTTATCCAACCATCTCCAATTCTTGCTGCTCTTTTTAAGGCAAGTTTTGAATGTCCTCCAATTAATATTGGCACTGGTTTAGTGGGTGCAGGACAAAGTTTCAGCTCAGGAATATCATAAAATTCTCCTTTGTAAGAGAAATAATCTCCGTTCATTAAACCTTTAAGAATATCAATTTGCTCATCCATTCTTTTGCCTCTTTTTTCCCATCTCTCACCAGTTGCAAGAAAGTCCTCATACCACGGGCTTACCCCAACACCAAAATGAAATCTATTATTTGTCATTACCCCCAGTGTTGTAACAAATTTAGCGGTTGTTACCGCTTGTCTTGGAGCAAGCTTGTAAACTGATGTAGAAAATTCAAGTTTTTCGGTAATTGCTGCTATAGCAGGAATAATTGAAAATGGTTCTAAAAATGGGACTCCATCTAAAAACTCTCTACTTCCGTCATCATTATATGGATAAGTGGAATCGCATTCTTTTGGATAGCAGATGCTATCTGGAAATGTTATTGCATCAAAGCCTGCAGCTTCTGCTGCTTTTCCTAGCTCTAAATAAAATGAAGGATTGCACATTGACGGATGATATGAAAAACGCATGATTATTTACCTTTTGGTGGAATTTTAAATAGCTTATATAATAACAACTAATCTGATATGGATATATAATGACAGCGTTGTCAAATAAAAAAATAACCAAACTTTGAAAGATCAATCACAAAAAAATTTTTCTGCAAACGACCCAGAGCTTAAAGAGTGGCTAGATGCTTTGGAGAATATTATTAACGAAGAAGGCAATGATAGGGCTTCATTTATTTTGGGTAAACTTGCATCTAAATTAACTGAATCAGGGACTATTCCAAATTATAACTTAACCACTCCTTTTAGAAATTCAATTCCTGTAAGCGAGGAGGCAAAAATGCCTGGCGATCTTTTTATGGAAAGAAAAATTAGATCTCTTATTAGATGGAATGCTTTGGTTATGGTCCTTCGTGCTAATAAGTCATCAGATGAATTAGGTGGCCATATTGCAACTTTTTCATCATCCGCAACGCTATATGACGTTGGATTCAATTATTTTTTTCAAGGTTCAGCAGATGGTCAAGAGGATTTAATATATTTTCAGGGCCATTCTTCCCCAGGTATTTATGCTCGAAGTTTTTTAGAGGGCTATTTATCTGAAGATGATTTAGATAATTTTAGACGCGAAGTAGATAAACCTGGAATCTCCTCGTACCCTCATCCCTGGCTTATGCCTGATTATTGGCAATTCCCAACAGTCTCAATGGGTCTAGGCCCTATAATGGGTATATATCAAGCTAATACTATGAGATATCTCTCATCTAGAGGACTTGCACCCAGAAATAAAAGAAAGGTTTGGGTTTTTTGTGGCGATGGGGAGATGGATGAACCAGAGTCCAAAGGGGCCATTGGTCTTGCTGGGCGAGAAAAATTAGAAAATTTAATTTTTGTTATTAATTGTAATTTGCAAAGATTAGATGGTCCTGTTCGAGGAAACAGTAAAATTATTCATGAGTTAGAAAGAGAGTTTCGAGGCTCTGGTTGGAATGTAATTAAGGTTGTTTGGGGGAGATTATGGGATCCCATTTTTGCCAGAGATAAAGAGGGCAAACTGCAAGAGCTAATGGACGCAGTAGTTGATGGAGAGCTTCAAAATTTTAAAGCTAAAGGGGGCGCCTATACAAGAGAGAAATTTTTTGGACAAGATCCTGATGTCTTGGAAATGGTTGATGATCTCTCAGATGAAGACATCTATAAGTTAAATAGAGGAGGTCATGATCCTTATAAAGTTTATGCTGCGTATCACAAGGCAGTCAATTCAAAGGGCGCCCCTACAGTCATCTTAGCACTTACTACAAAAGGCTATGGAACTGGTTCTAGAGAGGCAGATAATACAACTCATCAAGTTAAGAAACTAACTCTAGATAATATAAAATCATTCAGAGATAGGTTTGATATCCCAGTTTTAGATAAAGATATAGAGAGCCTACCTTACGTTAGGCCGCCAAAGGACTCACCAGAAATTCAATATTTATTAAAAACAAGAAATGCTTTAGGAGGTCCAATACCTAGAAGGCGAGGGCATACCCAAAAACTTGACAAACCAGCCGACTCAATTTTCAAGAAATATACTTTAGGCTTTGAAGATAAAGAAATTTCCTCCACGATGGCATTTGTAAGAATGATGACAGACATTTTAAAAGATAAAAATATTGGAGAGCGAATTGTTCCTATAGTGCCTGATGAAGCGAGAACTTTTGGCATGGAGGGATTATTTAGGCAAATTGGTATTTATTCTTCTGAAGGACAAAAATATAAACCAGAAGATGCTGATCAAGTTATGTGGTACAGAGAATCTAAAGATGGGGTTATGCTTGAAGAAGGCATTAACGAAGCCGGAGCATTTTCTGCCTGGATTGCTCTAGCAACCGCATATTCGAACTATAACATTCCGATGATTCCCATTTATTTATTTTATTCCATGTTTGGTTTTCAGCGAATCCATGATCTTGCATGGGCCGCCGGTGACTCCCAAGCAAAAGGATTTTTAATCGGAGCAACATCCGGAAGAACAACATTAAACGGAGAGGGTTTGCAACATCAAGATGGGCATAGCCACATCCTCTCTTCAACAATTCCTAATTGTCGATCTTATGATCCAGCCTATGCATATGAATTGGCAGTTATTTTTAAAGATGGAATAAAAAAAATGTTTGTAGATTTAGAAAATTACTATTACTACATTACTGTTACAAACGAGAATTATATACAACCACCTCAGCCAATGGATTCTGATGAGGGAATCATAAAAGGGCTATATAAGCTCATAGATCAGAATAACCCTCAAGTCACATTAATTGGCTCTGGATCAATTTTAAACGAATCAATCAAAGCGCAAGAAATATTAGAAGCACTTGGAATAACAGCTGATGTTTGGAGTGCTACTAGCTTTAATATGTTAAGAAAAGATGGAATGGAAAAAGAACGTTTTAATGAGTTAAATCCAACTATCAAACAAAAGAAAACATATGTAGAGGAATGTTTGCCAAGCTCAGATAGGCCTGTGATTGCAGCAACTGATTATATGAGAGCTTACCCCGAGCAAATTAGAGGTTTTATTAAATCTCCATATTACACTCTTGGAACTGATGGTTATGGGAGGAGTGATTCAAGGCAGAAACTCAGAGAATTTTTTGAGGTAGATGCAAACAATATTGCAAGAATTGCGATTTATTCTCTTTTTCGCAAAGGTGACCTTGATAAAAGGGAAATTAAAGCTTTCTACAAGAAATTAAAGGTTGATTCCAGCAAACCTAATCCTTGGGAAGTATGATGGCTGATAAGATTATTAATATTCCAGACCTAGGCGAAGCTGAGGATGTTGAAGTAATTGAAATTTGCGCAAAAGCAGGCGATCAGGTTGAGTCAGAGGATCCAATTATTGTTTTGGAATCTGATAAAGCTGCAATGGAAATACCAGCCTCTGTAATTGGAAAAGTTATCTCTATTGAAGTTTCTGTAGGAGATACGGTGAGTTCAGGCTCGCCTTTTTTAAAAATTGAAGTTTCTGAGGATACTGCTCAAAAAGTTGAAGAAGTTTCTTATGAGGATCAAGATGAAGAAAACTATGCTGTTCGTACAAAAAAAGAACAGATTAAATTTGAGCAATCACCTAATGTCGAAATACAAATAAAGTCTCCAATTAAATCTAATGCAAATATTTATGCTGGACCTGCAGTCAGAAAGCTTGCAAGAGAACTTGGAATTGATTTGTCAATTGTTCAGCCCTCAGGCCCAAAGAATAGGATTCAAAAAGAAGATCTACATCACTTTGTAAAATCTCGACTTTCTTCAACTCCGCAAGGAAATAGCTTTCAGTTTACTCAGCCTAATATTGATTATTCAAAATGGGGACCAACTAAGGAAGAAAAACTTTCTAAGTTTCAGAAATCTTCTCTTGCTAATCTTCATACATCTTGGATAAACATCCCTCATGTTACTCAACATGACGAATGTGATTTAAATATATTGCTTGAAGCTAGAACTAAATTATGTAAAAAATATAAAGTAAAGGTATCTCCTTTAGCTTTCATAGCAAAAATTACCTCTCAATTACTTGCAGATTATCCACTACTTAATTGTTCGTTAGATCAGAGTTTAGAAAACATTATCTTAAAAGATTATGTAAATTTGGGCATTGCAATTGATACCCCTGAAGGACTGATTGTGCCAAATATAAAAAATGCACAATTAAAATCTATTATGGAGATCTCATCTGAGATTAACAAATTAGCTGAAGCTGCAAAAAAACGAAAACTAAAAATTGCTGACCTAAAAGGTGCGTCGTTTAGCATCAGCTCCTTAGGAGCAATTGGTGGAAGGTTCTTTACACCAATAATCAATCCTCCAGAAGTAGCTATACTTGGAATTTCAAAGACCTATGAGAAGGTTATCTCATCTAAAGTTGGATTTGAAAATCGAAGCTTTTTACCATTCTCACTTAGTTATGATCACCGCGCAATTAATGGGGTCTATGCAGTACAATTTACTAGTCAGCTGGGAGAGGCCTTATCTGATGATCAATTAATTGAGAAAAGCTTTAAATGATAGATTCAAATTTTCAAAAAGGTTGTGTTCTAATTATCGGAGGAAGTGGAGGTATTGGATCATTATGCGCTCAAGAATTTGCAAACTCTAATGCAAAGGTCGCCATCACCTATTATAAGAATGAGCAAGCTGCGATTGATTTAGCAAATCAAATTAATTCTGATGTAAATATCTATCAATTAGATAATAGCAATTCTAAATCTGTAGAAGGCACTTTTAAGAAAGTGATAAAAGACTATGGCTCTATCAATACTCTTGTGAATGCTGCTGGATTTGATATACCGCAAAAATTTATTAATGAAATAGATATTGATCTATGGAAAGAAGTTATTGATTCAGATATTAATGGTTTTTTTAATTTAATAAAATCTGGATTACCTTATTTACGTGAGTCTCAAGGGTCTATAGTTTTTATTAGTTCTGCAGGATTGTTCAAGTATCCTCCTGGGGATATTTTGTCTGTCGCGCCCAAGGCAACGATTGAGCATGTCTTAAAAGGGATCGCAAAAGAAGAAGGAAAAAATGGTGTCAGAGCAAATTCAATTGCTCTTGGAGTAATAGATACCGGAATTTTTCACAGATTAAGAGAAGAAAATAATACTTTCTTTGATGATGCTTGGCATGAAGCTGTTATGAATACGCTAGCTATCAAAAGATTTGGATTTCCTCAGGAGGTTGCTGATACAGCAGTGTTTTTGGCTTCGAGCAAAGGCGGTTATATTACTGGTCACTGCATCCCAGTTGATGGCGGTTACCATCTTTAAGATTTATACAAAATAATCTGTATTCTCCACCCCAAGTTGCATGGCTCCATAGTTTCTTGAAAAACTGACAGGGTTATTAGCAACATGAGCTCTAGATGTATGAACATCTAAAAATATTTTTTGAATGTCACTACCTGCAAATACTGCGCCACCGCCAGCGTTAGAGAAAAGTGTGTCAACTACTTCTAGACACTTTTCTATGACAAGAGAAGCGTCATATCTAAATTTTACCCGATCAATCATGGGGATCCCCCCTTGATTTCCAGCTTGATCAACCATGATATCGTAGTTTCTGAACATCACAGTTTCTATAGCATCCAGTTTTGCAGACGCCTCAGCAACAATTGATTGAGTATGAGTGTCGCCAGCTAGTTTTGCAGGATCGCTCGAAGCTTTATTGTTTGCACCATCAATAAACAGCTCCAACATTTTTTTTGTGGCACCAATCGCTGGAGTAGATACAGCTCTAACAAATAATTGTCCCCAAGGTATCTTATATAAATCGTTTTTGTTTACTGAATATCCTGGATTAGTTAGATTAAAGCCATCTGACTGCTTATGAGTACGATACTCTGGCACGAAAACATCATTGACATGAATGTCTTGGCTTCCAGTTGCTTTAAGTCCCATTGAGTACCATGTATCCTTAATTTCATAATCACTTTTCGGAATTAAGAAAGTTCTGTATTCTGGAGCGCCTCCCTCAGGTGGAAATATTAACCCACCGAGTAATGCCCAGTCACAATGTTCTGAGCCACTGGACCATTGCCAATGACCTGAGAATTTAAATCCCCCCTCTACAGGAGTAACCTGACCCATAGGGGCATATGAGGAGGAAACAAGCGTGTTGTCGTCTTCACCCCAAACTTCTTGTTGGGCTTTTTGATCATATAGAGCAAGTTGAAATGGATGAATACCAACTACACCAAGAACCCATGCAGTAGACATACATCCTTGAGCAACTCTTAATTGAACTTCAGAAAAAGTATGAGGATCTAATTCAAAGCCACCATATTGCTTTGGTTGTAAAATTTTGAAAAATCCAGCATCTTTCATGTCTTGGATAGTTTCTTTTGGAATTCTTCTATCAGCATTTGCAGATTCGGATCTTTCTTTGAGAACAGGAATAAGTTCTTCAGCTTTTTGAATTAATTCGTTATGCAGATCAATGTTTGTTCTTTCTTTAGTTGCTGTTAACATTATTTAATACCTCATAAATAGCTAAATAATAATGATTCCATTAATAGTTTCATGAATCAATAAAATAATTCATATTTTTAATAATTATTTTTACGATTTATGTTGTAAATTTAAAATTTATGATATGAATTTACAGTCTAAAAATGTGGATATGTCATTTTTTGATTGATTGCCTCTATACTTGTCCGATGTCTAATATAAGTGTTTATTGCAATGCAGGGAAATTTACAGGCATTGTCAGCAGCAACATTAATTTTTTTTATGGTATTCCATATGCAAAACCCTTGATTAAAGAAACGCAGTGGCAGGCACCAGAAAAAATTGATTCTGAAGTATCTATTGAAGCCACTCAAAAAGGTTTGAGTGCACCCCAAACAATTTACGGAGCGTCATTTTTAACAGATTCAAACATGCCTGACGAATCAATAGATTGTCTATCTTTAAACATTGCATCAAAAAATATCAATGGGAACATGCCAGTAATGATCTGGATTCATGGTGGAGCATATATTACCGGTTCGTCTAATTCAGCTGTGTATGATCTTGATTCACTACCCCTGCATGAAATTGTATTAGTCACGGTTAACTATCGTTTAGGCCCATTTGGATTTCTTAAACTTGATGAGATATCAAATGGTGAAATTCAATCTACTGGTAATGAAGGTCTCATGGATCAGAAACTAGCAATAGAGTGGGTGAAAGAGAATATTGCAGAGTTTGGTGGCGATCCCGACAATATAACCCTCTTTGGAGAATCTGCTGGAGCTTGGAGTGTTGCATTGCAATCTTCAATAAGTCCAAATGGAAATTTATTCTCAAAAGCTATTTGCCAAAGTGGAGGGATGAACGCATATTTTAACAAAGAAAGAGGAAATCAATGGGGTGAGCTATTCTTAAAAACTGCTTATGACAGTGGATTGAAAATTAAGGATTTATTGTCTTTAGATTATAAGCAGATAACTTCACTTGCTTCCAAGATGAAACATACGATGATTGCTGATGGAAAATGGCTTTCACCGGAAGTAGGATTTGCTCCAATTGCAGATGGTAATTTTTTACCTCTTGATCCCATGAAAAATTTTCAAGATTCGCCAATCAGATTAATAATTGGAACAAACGCTGACGAATATAGGCTTTGGTCTGAGTTTGAGCCGTATTATAAAAATCTTAGTGAAAATGATTTTTACAAGAGACTAAATAAAATTTTTCAAATAGATGCTGTAAATACAATTTCAGACAATTACTTATCTAAGAACCCTTCTCAGGATGAATTTAAGGATGCATTGTCCAATATCATGACCGATTGGACATTTGGAATACATGCGCTGGCACTGTTAGAGCAGCATAAAGATAATGCATATGGTTATTTTTTTAATGAGCCTAGCCCGATTTTAGATGGTAGGTTAGGTGCTTATCATGCAAGTGAGCTACCATATGTTTTTGGCTCAGCAATGAAAGATATTTTTAAAGATTTTTGCTCCCCAGAAGCTAAGAAGATTTCTAATTTTTTTCAAGTATCTTGGACTGAGTTTGCAAAAACGGGCTCGCCTTCCTCGGACTTAATTAATTGGGATGCCTACAAAATCAATCAATCAATTGCGTTTATAAATTCTGCCCCTAAAATTAAAACTATTAAAAATAAAGAAAGGATTAAATTACTTTATGAGTCAAAGAAAAACTACTAAGAATATTTTAATAACTATTATATGTTTATCTCTTTTGGGTTCATGCATGAATTCCATTCAGCAAATCGACTCTTTGAGGATTGCCACAACATCTGGAGTATCTCAAGGAATATTAAATAAAAATGTTATAACCTGGGAGGACATTCCATATGCAATCCCTCCAGAGGGAGATCTTCGTTGGAAGTCGCCTAGATCATTATATTCTCCTGAATTAAATATTAAACCTCAAGAAGGGAATGGTTGTTTGCAGGAGGCTAGCATTTATGCAGGTATTCAGGGTGAAGGAATTGTAGGGCAAGAGGATTGTTTATACTTGGACATTAAAGCTCCTGTAAATAATTTAAATAGAAGGCTTCCAGTTATGTTTTGGATCCATGGAGGCGGAAATACATCCGGAGTTAAGGATTACTATGATTTTTCGGAACTAATTCGCGAGCATCAGGTACTTGTTGTCACAATCAATTATCGTTTAGGTCCTATGGGTTGGTTTACGCATCCTGCAATACAAGGACTTCAAAGCGGAATGGATAAAAGCTCTAATTTTGGCACTCTAGATATTATGGAAGCACTAAAATGGGTAAAAAATAATATTCAAAATTTTGGGGGAGATCCAAATAATATTACAATTTTTGGAGAGTCTGCTGGGGGAAATAATGTATTATCTCTTCTAGCCTCACCCATGGGGAGCAATCTTTTTCATAAAGCTATCTCTCAATCAGGTTATACAACCAGCTTCACAAAAGAAGAAGCTATAGGAGTAAATAAAAAAGGAATTGTTGTTAATGAACTTGGAACTGATCCAGTGTTATTAAAACACGATTTATCTGGATATAGCAGTATAAAAAACTTATTCAATTCAAATCCTTTGAAATACGGAGAAGAATATCAGCGTTATTTGAGATCTCTTGATGGAAGGGCTCTTTTAGAGACCTATAAAAATATTTCAGAAGACACCTATGATCGGCTGCCACTTCTTACTAGAGATGGAATAGTTACTCATATGAATGGAGTCAGTTCAGGACTGGCTTCCTCTCAAAAGAAAAACAGCATTCCAGTTATTGCAGGATCAAATAAGGATGAACTATCGCTTTGGCTTGGATCTAATAGATATTTTGTCAAGACATCATATCCCTTTACAAAACTTGTACCTATTCCAAAAATTGAATTTAAAAAAGAGGGTTTATATAAACTATGGGTTAAAACTCGCTCGCAGGGCTGGAAGCTAAGAGGCGTGGATGAGCCCTTAATGGAGCTTGAAAAAGCTGGGTTTGATTCATTATATGCATATAGATTTGATTGGGATGATCAAGCATCTACATACTTTGCAGATTTTCCCAATTTGATTGGAGCAGCTCACGGCTTTGAGATTTCTTTTATTACTGGAGACTTTAGATTTGGACCAATTGGAAGTTATGTTTACCCAAAAGGAGATTTAAGAAATCAAATGCAGAATACCATGATGAATGCATGGGCTTCATTCGCAAAAACAGGCATTCCAAATACTGGTAAAGATCTGCAATGGAAAAAATTTAATTCAAAAGATAGAACATTCATGAAGCTTGATTCTGATGAGCATTTATCTTTAGACAAGGAAATGCTGTCTCTTGAATTTATCTTAGAGAATCTAAGATTATCGTCAGAAGGAACATTGTTAGAAAAATGCTTATTAGCACAAGAAACTTTTTTTAATATTGGGGATCCTCTTAAAGATGAATTCAATAAATGGAACCAGGGTGCCTGCAAACAATTTGATATGGATTTTGAGAGAAAAAAAATAGAAACAGATTTAATTGAAGAATACGGTTCAGCAACTATTTACTAATGAGCTCAATTGCAAAGATATTTTTTTTAGTAGGTTTAGTTGTAATTCTTATATCAAGCTGCGGGTCTGATGTAGATCCTGGAAAAATAGAGGGAGCTCCTCGTTCTAGTGAAGCAATATATCAGCAAGATTTAAAATTTTTCCAGACTAAGCAAAGATTATTGGGAGCTGATTCAGGTGATACATCCCAAATTCTTTTTGGGGATTTGCATGTTCATACAACCTATTCTATAGATGCATTTACTCTTGAGTTGCCAATGATGGGTCTTCAAGGTGCGCACGATAGTTCTATGGCTTGCGATTTTGCTAGGTATTGTGCAAATTTAGATTTTTTTAGTTTTAATGATCATGCCGAAAGCTTAACTCCAGATCATTGGCGTGAGCAAAAAAAGATTATCCAACAATGTAATATTTCAAATAGTGATTCAGCAACCAATGATTTGGTAGTGTTCCCTGGTTGGGAGTGGACTCAAATTGGTACTACGAAAGAAAATCATTGGGGTCATAGAAATGTAATCTTTAAAGATATTCAAAACCTTCCTGCTAGGCCGATTGGCGCTAGAACTCCAGATTCAGGATTGGGAGTCTTTGACACCACCGAACAAGCTGTAAGGGCAAGATGGTTAGATGTATTTAATTTTAAGCGCTACTCAGATTTAAAATGGCTTTTAAATGAGGTAAGAAATATTCCTTATTGCGAGAAGAGTGTTGCTTCTCAAGATCTTCCGCTTGATTGTTATGAATATGCAGAAACTCCTAGAGATTTATTTTCTAAGTTAGATGAATGGAATCTAGACAGCATTGTAATACCTCATGGTCAATCATGGGGTTTCCATGTCCCTATAGGAAGTTCTTGGGATAGACGCCTTGGTTTTTTAGGTCATGATCCAAGTAAACAAATTCTTTTAGAAATTATGTCTGGTCACGGCAACAGCGAAGAGTATAGGGATATTGCATCCGTAAATTTTCTTCAAGATAGCACCATGAGTTGCCCTGAACCGACCGATGATTTTCTTCCATGTTGTTGGCAAGCAGGTGAAATACAGAGGAAACGTTGTGATGGTCTTTCAAAAGATGAGTGCAATGCAAGAGTTGAGCTTGCAAAAAAATATGCCCTAGCAGGCGGACCTTATACTAGTATGGTTTTCCCTGAAGCTAAGCCTGAAGAATGGTTAAATTGTGATCAATGTACAGATTGCTTTAAACCAGCATTTAACTATAGGCCAAAACAATCTGCTCAATATGCTTTAGCCATTTCAAATTTCGAAGACTCTATTGAATCTCCTCAAAGATACAATTTTGGATTTATAGCCTCAACAGACGATCATACTGCTAGACCAGGAACAGGATATAAGCAATATGAAAGAAGGAAGATGACTTTTGCAACTGGTGTTAAATCAAATATTTGGGAATATCAATATAAGGCGGAGGATCCAAATTTTCCTGAAATTCCAAAAATTAATCCTGGTGAAAGCAAACCTGACAGCGAAAGAGTTTCTAGTTTTGTTTATCCAGGCGGGATATTGGCAATACATGCAAATGGTAGAGGCAAGGATGAGATTTGGAAAGCTTTAAAAAATAAAAATGTATATGGCACAAGTGGCCCTAGGATTTTGCTGTGGTTTGATTTAATGAATTCTCCTTTAGGAAAACTTCCAATGGGCTCCGAAATTACAATGAGTCAAAATCCAAGATTTATTGTGAGAGCTGCAGGTAGCTTTAAGCAAAAACCTGGCTGCTCAAAAGAATCAATAGACTCTCTTTCAGCAGATAGGCTAGAGTATCTTTGCGCAGGGGAGTGTAATAATCCAAGCAATGAAAGAGAGGTTATTGAGAAAATAGAAGTTATTAAGATCACGCCACAAATATATGCTGGCGAAGCTGTGAGTCCGCTTATTCAGGACCCATGGAAGTCCATTCCCTGTCAAGGAACAAGTGAGTGTATTGTGGAATTTGAAGATCAAGATTTTTCTAGAGACAGCGTTTATTATGTAAGAGCAATACAGAACCCTACACCTGCAATTAATGGATCACCCTTATCTCAGAGAGACAGCTTTGAACTATGCAAGGGAAGCTTTAGGACTGATTTAGATGAAGATTGTTTAAGCGCCACTCATGAGAGAGCTTGGTCATCTCCTATTTATGTAGATAAGCCTTAAATAGCTTGATGCTTAATTTGATTTGCAGTTGAGCGTTTTATTTTAATCAATTCAGCAATCCTCAAATATAGACTTTCCTCATAGACATCAACCACTGAGTCGGCATTAACCAGTTCCCAAAGAGTATTTAATAATTCAATTTTTTCTTTATTAGAGTAAGAATCATTAATTTTTTTTATTGAGGGATAGAAGGAAGCTGATTCTTCCGTCTCCTCAATAATCTTTCTAACGATAGTGCTTGCCTTTGTATCTTCAGTTGCAATTTCATCTGCTCTTTTTTTTATTAGATTTAATTCCGACTTGTCAAGATTGCCATCACTAATTGCTATTTCAATCATCAACTTTAGCGCTACATCAGCTTTATGTGAATTGATAACCTCAAGTGGTTGTTTTTTTTTAAATAAGTTTTTTAGCATTTTGACTATTTTATTAGATTGGTTAGGAGGTGTTTAGAATATGGTATAAAAGTACTGATTAGTATCAAAAAATCAATAAAAAAAGATTTTTTTAAAATATAAATTTTATCAATTTCTGCTAATTTTACAGGATCGCTCATATCAAACCCTAAAACCTGAGAAAGCCCAGTAATTCCTGGTTTTATTTCATATATACCTTTTGCATTCCTGCTTTTTGTAAGACGGACTTGAGAGACAAGCCCAGGTCTTGGACCAATTAGATTGATATCCCCTTTTAGAACGTTAATAAGTTGTGGGAACTCATCAAGCTTCAACTTTCTAATTATCTTGCCGCAAATAAGATGATGTTTATGCTCAAGTTGATGAGTACCAGTATTAGGAGCTTCTATTTTAAGAGTTCTTATTTTGATAATTTTGAAGATAGATTTATTTTTGCCAACACGCTCCTGAATAAAAAAAACAGGCATACCATCCTCAATTATAATAGCAATTACAGCAAAAAGAACAAAAGGTGAAACTGAAAGCAGTCCAACTATGCAGATAAAATCCCTCAAAATTCTGATAATTTTTTTGTGCAACATTTTCTAAGGTAAAATAAAACTATATTTTAAATCATTAATATGAATATTGCTTTAACTGGATCCTCAGGCCTAATAGGATCTCGCCTTGTGAAGGACCTTAAAAATTTGGGCCATAAAGTATTGTGTATATCTTCATCACATTCATCTCATAAAAATAATATTTTTCTATACCCAGAATTGGAATCAAAAAAAATTACTTTTAAAGCTGATTTTATTATTCACATGGCCTCATTAAACTCTAATTTAGATGAATCAGAAATAGTACTTGAAATCGAGTTACTTAATAAAGTGATAAATTGCATGGAAAATTTAAATTGCAAAGATATTATTTTTTTTAGCTCAATAAAGGTTTACGGAGAAAATTTGTTTAATTATGATTTAATTAATATTGAAGAGAGTTTTCCTACAAACCCAAAGTGCCCATATGGCATAGCCAAAGAACGATGTGAGAAACTATTGATTCAACTTTCTCATGAAAAAAATTTTAATTATCTTATTTTTAGATTGCCCCCTGTCTTAATTAATCATCCAAAATCTAATCTTGGAAAGCTATACCAGCTGGTTGAGAAAGGGCTTCCAATTCCATCATTTCAAGTTGGAGACTCTAATCAAAGGAGTTTTTTAAACTATGATCTATTAGCCCATGTTTTAGTCGAAGCTATAAACGAAGGAATAATTTCTTCAAGCAAAATTTTAAATATAGCTGATAGTTTGCCTATTTCTACAAATGATCTCTTAAGAAGGTTTGGTAAAAGTATTAATAAAAAAACTAGAATTATCTATCTACCTAACTTTCTTTTTAAAGCAATGATAAAGATAAATCGATTACAATTGATTTTATGTAGGTTATTTGGAAATTTTTCTTTGTCTAATGGAAAACTTAAAGAAAAATTCAAGATACCAAAACATTTTTAATAGTCTGGATTTAAATATATGAACCTGGTTGGAACAAAATTAAACTCACTTAATAGACGCATTAAAACTATTTTAGTTTTATTAAACGACTTATTTTTAGCTTTTATATGCTGGTTGGTTTTTGGGCCACCAATGGCAACAATAATTTCCGGTCAAAATAAAATTAATTTAATAGAGGTTATATATTCCCAGATATACTCATTTCTTTTCCCGGCACTGCTATTTCTCTTTTATTTTTATTTCTTTGGATATTACCGATCCCTTATTCGTTTTTTTGATTCAAGAGACTCAATTTTTCTTTGTGTTTCCGGCTCTTTATTATTTGGATTTTCATGGTCAGGAATCTACACTCTGCAATTTGATATTATACAAACTGATTTTTTATCTATAATTCTTCTTCAAGGACTTCTTCTTTCAGCAGTGCTTTATGCTTTCATAAATATTTCACGAGATGTTGCAAAATTTTTTTTGTATCCTATTGAGAAAGATAAGAATGCAATTCCTGTTGTTATATATGGATCTGGCAATTCTGCTCAAAATTTGATTAATGCTCTTCAAAATGACTCGACTAAGCATCTAGTTGCAATATTTGACGATTCAGCAGTCTTTAAAAATCTACAAATAAATAATATTCCAATAATCTCTAGTTTTAAAAAGCTCATTTCACTTAAATCTAAGCATAACAATCTCCAAGTGTATCTTGCTATTCCAAATATTAAAACTGAACAAAGAAGGAAAATTATCTCTGATTTAGAGTCTATCAAAGTTGCTGTAAGAACAGTGCCATCATTGACAGAATTAATTTCCGATCAAAAGAAACTAAGTGATATTCAGGAGCTATCAATTGATGATATTTTGCCAGGCGCAAGAATATCTCATGCAGATATTTTTGAGGCACATTCTAAAACTTTTTTCATTTCAGGAGCTGGCGGCTCAATTGGTGCAGAAATTACAAGGCAATTACTTTCAGTTCATCCAAGAAAAATTATTTTATATGAGTTTTCGGAATACAATCTTTTTAAGATTGAGAGAGAATGTTTGGCCATTAAGCATTCCAAAGAATTAAACACATTAATAATTCCAATACTTGGTGATATAAGAGACAGAAACCATTTAAATAATTTATTTAAACGGTATCAAATAGATCATATATATCATGCTGCTGCATATAAACATGTTCCGCTTGTAGAAGATGAAAATAATCTTGCTATTGCGGCTGAAAACAATATTCTTGGTACATATAACTTAGCTGAAGTTGCACGAAACTATAAAGTAGATTCTTTTGTAATGATTTCAACTGATAAAGCCGTTAGACCTACCAACATTATGGGCGCCACCAAAAGATTTGCAGAGATAATAATTCAGTCAATAAATGCTACTACAGATTCTACAAGGTTTAGCATGGTCAGATTTGGCAATGTTATTAATTCATCCGGTTCAGTCATCCCATTGTTCTTAGAACAAATATCATCAGGCGGTCCTGTAACTGTTACTGATAAAAATGTTAAGAGATATTTCATGACTATCCCTGAGGCTTCAAGCTTAGTTTTGCAGGCAGGTGAAATGTCAGAGGGAGGTGAAGTATTTATTCTAGATATGGGTGAACAAATTAAAATTTATGATCTGGCAAAAAAACTGATTCATTTATCAGGAAGAAACTACATGGAAGATAAAGACGAGGGTGCAGATGGTATTCAAGTTCTTGAGGTTGGCCTGCGACCAGGCGAAAAAATGTATGAAGAATTATTGATTTCTGGATCTGAACTCAAAACAGATAATCCAAAGATTTTTAAAGCAACTGAATCGTATATTAAGCTTGATAGCTTGAAACCAATCCTCATACAAATGGAAGAGTGTATTAGGAATTATGATAATGCTGAGATTTTAAAAATACTAACAGAGAATGTTGAGGGTTTTGAACGATGAACAAATATAAATTTTTGAAATTAATTTCCTTTATCGCTCTTTTACATCCCGCCTTGTCTGGACAAAATTTAGAGAATTTAATTCTTGAGCCAGGATTTAAAATTTCTATATTTGCTGAAAATTTGAGCTCTCCTCGTCAAATTACTGAAGGCAAAAATGGCACAATTTTTGTTGGTGAACGAACAGGGCAAATCATTGCTTTAATTGATACAGATCAAAATGGGCAAGCAGATTACAAAAGAGTAATAGCAAAAGATTTGGAGTATTCAACCGGTATAAGTATATTTAACGGAGACCTCTATTTCTCAGAAATTAGCAAAATATGGAAAATTGAAAATATTGAAAGATGGTTAAATGAAAATATCTCAAGCCTAGATCTTCCAAAAAAAATTATTGTAACAGATCAATTGCCGAGTGATAAATCGCACGGTTGGAAGTGGTTGAAGCATGATGAGGAGGGAAGTTTGTATTTGAATGTAGGAGCTCCGTGTAATATTTGTTTATCAGAAAATTCTCAATATGCATCTATTTTAAAAATAAAGAATGGTCGATGGGAGCACGTTGCAAGAGGAGTTAGAAATAGTGTCGGATTTGACTTTCACCCTGTCACTCAAAAACTTTTTTTTACAGATAATGGAAGAGATTGGCTTGGTGATGACTCTCCTTCTTGCGAATTAAATAGAGTAGACCAAGATGGCCAATTTTTTGGATACCCATTTAAACATGCTGTTAATATAATGGATCCAGAGTTTGGAAATCTTAATTCGGGTTTTGATTATGTCGATCCAATTTTAGAACTTGGTGCTCATGTCGCACCAACTGGGGTAGCATTTTATACAGGATCAATGTTTCCTTCTCAGATGAAACATAACTTATTTATAGCACTCCATGGTTCTTGGAATAGATCTAGCAAGGTGGGGTATAAAGTCATCAGGGTGAGTTTTGATAAAAATGGAAATGTAGAGGAGTCAAATGATTTTATTTCTGGATGGCTTCATAATGAAAGTGTTTTCGGAAGGCCCTCTGCACCATTTATTTTAAGTGATGGCAGCATGCTTTTATCAGATGATAAAGCTAATATTATTTATAGAATTACTTATGAACTATAAATGCTAGATTTAGATTTTTGCCTAAAAATAGCTAAATCTGCTTCAGTACTTGCTGGAGAGTATCTCAAAAGACAGCAAACTAAGAATTTAAAAATTCTTTTAAATGAGGAAAGAGATCTTAAGCTTCAGATTGATATTGATGCCGAAGAAATTATCAAAGAACACATCACTAAGAAAAGCTCTTTGCCAATTTTAGCCGAAGAATCTGGTGTGAGTGGTGAGCTTGATGATTTTTTCTGGGTAATAGATCCCTTGGACGGTACGGCAAATTTTTTAAGAAATATTCCAATTTCATGTGTTTCTATATCTCTAATGAAGGGATTGACGCCTGTTCTTGGAGCAATATTTGATTTTAATAATTCTGATTTATATTATGCCCACAAAGAGTCCAAGGCTTATATCAATGACAAGGAGCTATCTGTCTCTTCTTTAAGTCTCAAAAGAGAGTCTACTTTGGTAACCGGGATACCTGCTAAAGATAATTATTCCGATGAAGAGTTTAGAAGTATGATTTCTGATTTTCAATCGTGGAAAAAAATTAGAATGATTGGATCAGCTGCGATGGCGTCTGTATATGTTGCTTCAGGAAAAGCAGATGCCTATAAAGAAAATGGCATATTTTTATGGGATATTTCTGCTGGAGCAGCAATTGTAGAGGCAGCAGGTGGCAGGGTTTCTATAAGTAATTTTCAGCCAGACTTTCGCGTTGATGCAAGCTTTACTAATAAAAATCTAGAGAAATAAAGAATTATAAAAATTTAATTTGGCTATTTAATAATTTACATGACCTATGAATTTATTACGGATACTTAAATAATGAAGGGAATAATCTGGTTTAGAAGCGATCTAAGAGTTGACGATAATCCCGCACTATCATCTGCACTCAATCAATGTGAAGAAGTAATAGCAATATATATTTTTTCAGAAATGCAATGGAATCTCCATAATGAATCAAATATCAAATATGAATTCTTGCTCAAAAATTTAACTCAATTACAGAAATCGCTTGCAACATTAAATATTCCTTTAATAGTAATTAATACCGATTCATATAAAACATTGCCTAATGACTTATCTTTATTTGCAGCTCAGCAGAAAATAGGATGTGTATTTTGCAATAATGAATTTGGAGTTAATGAGGCAGTAAGAGATAAAGATTCAATAGATTGCTTAAAAAAATATAATATTCAGCTTTCGTCATTTGATGATCAGGTCATTTATAAGCCAGGTTTTCTCAAGACAGGTCAAGGTAAGCCTTTTTCAGTCTTTACACCTTTTAAAAGAAGATGGGTTGAAAACTTTGATATGAATTTTCTAGAATTAGCTACGCCACTAAAGCAAAAAAAAGCTCCTTCAATTCAAAGCGATTTATCTGTTTTAAAATTTGTTAAAACTCATTCAGCCAATATTGATCTTTGGCCTGCAGGAGAAAGTGCTGCCCAAGACACGCTTGTTAATTTCCTTCATACAAAAGCTAATTCTTACAACGAATCAAGGAATTCTCCAATTCTTGACGGCACAAGCAGACTTTCACCTTATCTTGCTCTTGGTATCCTTTCTCCTAAAAGATGCATCTTGGAGGGTTTAAAGCTTAATAATTTTGAATTTACATCAGGTAACAAGGGTATATGTAAATGGATTGACGAAATTGTTTGGAGGGAGTTTTATAGAAATATTATGTATTCCTTTCCAAAAGTAAGTCAGAGCCAACCTTTTCAAGACTATACAAAATCTATCAAGTGGCGACATTCAGATAAGGAGCTTGAAGCCTTTTATGCAGGCAAAACAGGCTTTCCTATTGTTGATGCTGGTATCAGGCAGATGCTTTCAGAAGGTTGGATGCATAATCGATTAAGGATGGTAGTTGCAATGTTTTTCACAAAAAATATGCTCCACGATTGGAGGCTGGGAGAAAAGTTTTTTATGCAACACTTGATTGATGGAGATTTCTGTTCTAACAATGGAGGATGGCAGTGGAGCTCCTCAACTGGTACAGATGCAGCCCCTTACTTTAGAATTTTTAACCCTATAACTCAGTCGCAAAATTTTGACCCTGACGGAGAATTTATTAAAAAATTTATCCCTGAATTAAAAGATGTTCCTGTTGCGCAAATTCATCAGCCACAATTCGATCTTTTTTCATCCACTAACTATCCTGCACCTATGCTTGATTTGAAAGAATCTCGCGTTAGAGCGATTCAGGCGTTCAAAGATGCCAGAGAGAATACCAATATCTAGATTATTGCATTACAGAATTAATACTGGAGATAATTTCCAAACATCCGTTATAATTAAATTCATTTTTAGTGAGGTATAAATATGGCTGATCATCTTAAGTTTTATATTAATGGAGAATGGGTCAATCCATCAGGATCAGAGACTATAGAAGTTATTAATCCCTCTGATGAATCTGTTATCGGCTCTATATCTGCCGGAACCAAAGAAGATATTGATTTAGCAGTTGCTGCAGCAAAAGAAGCATTTAAAACTTTTGGTTTTTCCTCCAAAGAAAAACGAATTGAGCTGCTTGAAAATATTATTTCTGAATATGAAAAACGTTCAGAAGAATTAGCAAAAACAATTTCGGAAGAAATGGGTGCGCCATTATGGTTGTCTAACGTGGCTCAAGTGACCTCAGGCTTATCTCATTTTAAAGATACGTTAGAGGTATTAAAAACCTTTGAATTTGAAGTGGTTGAAAATAATTATTTAGTAAGAAAAGAACCAATTGGCGTAATTGGGATGATTACCCCATGGAATTGGCCTATGAATCAGATGTGTACAAAAGTTGCCTCAGCTATTGCATCAGGATGCACCATGGTGTTAAAGCCGAGTGAAATAACCCCATTTTGTGGCATTATATTTGCTGAAATATTAGATGCTGCTAAAGTTCCAGCTGGAGTTTTCAATCTTGTAAATGGAATGGGTCCAATTGTCGGAGCTGCTCTATCAGAGCATCAAGACATTGATATGATGCATTTCACTGGCTCAACACGAGCTGGTGTTGCAGTTGCTATAGCATCAGCTCCAACTGTGAAGAGAGTGGCTCAGGAGCTTGGCGGTAAGTCAGCTAATATCATTTTGGATGATGCTGATATTGAGAAAGCTGTTAGCGCTGGAGCAAATCATTGTTTTATGAATACTGGCCAATCATGCAATGCACCAACAAGAATGCTTGTTTCATCTAAAAATTATGAAAAGGCACTAGAAGCTGCTGCAGAAGTCGCTAATTCAACAGTAGTAGGTTCCCCAGAAGATGAGGGTGTAAAAATTGGACCAATCTCTAATAAAGTCCAGTATGAAAAAGTTCAAAGGTTAATTCAAATAGGAATTGATGAAGGCGCAAGATTGGTTGCTGGAGGATTAGGTAGACCTGAAGGTTTGTCAGAGGGATACTTTGTTAAACCAACAGTTTTTGCTGATGTAACAAATGAAATGACAATTGCGAGAGAGGAAATTTTTGGACCTGTGCTTAGCATACTTAAGTATGAGTCTGAAGACGAGGCTATTGAAATTGCTAATGATACTGAGTATGGGTTAGCTGGATATGTCCAGTCTGGAGATGCGGATCATGCAAAACAGGTTGCTAGGAGAATCAGAGCTGGTCAAATAAGTATAAATGGTGGCTCAAGAGGACCAGCAGCGCCCTTTGGTGGCTTTAAAACCTCTGGTAATGGCAGAGAACATGGTATGTCTGGGCTGATGGAATGCCTAGAGACTAAAGCTATTATTGGCAATTAATTAATCTAATAAGTCTGGCTCTTTTTTAGTAATCATATCTAAAAGTGGCTGGAAACTCGCCCAAGCAGCAAGGTCATTGGCTATAAACTCTCTTGTTTTAATTGCAGTATCATGTGGAATCTTTGTAGTTTCTCCGGCAGCATCAGCCATAAGTTGGGAATGGCAGCATCTTTCCATTGAAAAATAATACCAAAGAGCTATATCAATCGATGGCCCTGTAGTTAAGATGCCATGATTTTGCAGAAACAGAACTGTTTTGTCTCCAAGAGCATTAGCAATTCTGTCTCCTTCCTCAGTCTCTTCTACAACTCCAGAAAAATGATTATGTATTGCCTGCCTTTCATAAAAAGCACATGAGTCTTGAGAAATAGGATCAAGTAATTTCCCAAAAGTTGAAAAAGTTCTTCCATACAGAGAATGTGAGTGAGCTGCAGCGTTTACATCTGGCCTAGCCTTATGAAGTCTTGAATGGATTGCAAATGCGGCAACATTAACAGGTCTTTCGCCTTGAACAACATCCCCATCATGATTAACAAGGAGCAAGTCAGACACTTTGATTTGACTAAAGTGGACACCCAATGGATTTACCCAGAAATGATCGCTAAACTCAGGATCTCTCAGTGTAATATGCCCAGCTACTCCCTCATCAAAACCAAAATGAGAAAATAATCTAAATCCAGCAGTTAGCCTTTGTAGCTGATCTCTTCTGGTTTCTTCAATTGTTTTGCATTCCACCATTTCAATGCCTTTGGGCTTATTTGGTAGCTTGCCTTTACTAATATCGATGCTAATTGGTACAACTTTTGCCATAATGAATCCCTTAAAGTGTAAAATAGTTTACCCAATAACGGAGCGAATATGAAATATAGAGTCGAAAAAGACACAATGGGAGAGGTAAATGTTCCTCATGATGCACTTTGGGGAGCTCAAACTCAACGTGCTCTAGAAAACTTTAAAATTAGCGGTATTAAATTTGCTTTCCCTTTTGGAAGAAGTTTTATAGAGGCCTTAGGTGTAATTAAGTTTGCTGCAGCATCATCTAACCAAAAACTGAAGTTGCTTGACTCACGAAAAGCTAAGGCAATTAAGATTGCATCAAAAGAAGTGCTATCAGGAAATTACGATAGCCAATTTCCACTGGATGTTTTTCAAACCGGTTCTGGAACTAGCACCAATATGAATGCAAATGAGGTGATTGCAAATTTAGCTTCAAAAAAAGCTCGAATTAAAATTAATGCAAATGATCATGTAAATATGAGTCAAAGTAGCAATGATGTTATTCCAACAGCAATTTGTATTTCTGCTTTATTAGATACCCAAAGACTTTTGCTGCCATCTTTAGAAGGTTTGATTAAGGTTATTGATAAGAAAGCATCGTCGCTGAAGGGTCAAGTAAAAACTGGAAGAACCCACTTAATGGATGCAATGCCAATAGATTTTTCACAAGAATTATCAGGATGGAGTGCTCAATTAAAGGCTGTTGAGAAGTCTATTGTTTCAGCCTCAAAAGAAATGGCTTATTTACCTCAAGGAGGAACAGCTATTGGAACAGGAGTTAATGCTCACAAGGATTTTGGAAAATTATTTGCTGCTGAGGTTTCAAAATTAACAAAACTCAATGTTAAAACATCAGCAAATTACTTCAAATCTTTAAGCGCTCAAGATTCAGCTGCTCAATTATCATCTAGCGTAAAAAACCTTAGTTTGGTATTAACTAAAATATCAAATGATTTACGATGGATGAATAGTGGCCCGCTTACTGGTCTCGGAGAAATCGAACTCGAAGCCTTGCAACCAGGAAGTAGTATTATGCCTGGTAAAGTTAATCCGGTGATACCAGAGGCAGTAGCAATGGCTTGTGCTGATGTAATTGGAAACGATGTAACAGTATCTATAGCAAGTCAGTCAGGAAATTTTCAATTAAATGTAATGCTTCCAGTAATTGCATACAACTTACTTAAAAGTATTAGCCTGATGTCTAATTCCATGCCACTTTTGGCAAATAAAGCAATTAAAACTTTTAAAGTTAATAAAAGGAATATTGAAGAATCACTTGGCATGAATCCAATATTGGTAACAGCATTGAATAGAGAAATTGGTTATGAAAAGGCTGCGTATATTGCTAAAAAAGCATACAAAGAAAAAAGGTCTATTGTTGATGTTGCTCATGAAGAAACTGGATTATCGCTTAAGCAACTAAAGACTTTATTAAATCCTGGAAAACTTACAAAGGGCGGGGTATGACAGAACTTTCGCAGGGAACCTGTAGTGCATGTGAGATAGGCGCTCCATTAGTTCCGCATGATCAACAGATAGAGCTTTTAAAAGACCTCGATGGTTGGATTATTGATAATTCAGATATCTCAAAACTAATAAAAGAGTTTAAATTTAATAATTATGAGCATTCTATTGCTTTTACTAATTTAATTGCTGATTTGGCAGAATCACAAGATCATCATCCAAAAATTACTCTCGAATGGGGAAGTGTTAGCTTGGAGTGGTGGTCGCATAAAATTAAGGGTTTGCACATGAATGATTTTATTTGTGCTGCTAAATCTAATAAAATTTTTGATGCATTGTAGTCCTCAGATACAGTTAAATTCATGGCTTACTGGAATCAATCTTTTTTTTAATAAAGGCTTACGCTATAATCCGTTATGGAAAAGATCAAACATAAAGCCTTAACCTTTGATGACGTACTTCTTTTACCAAGATTTACGGACTTTTTACCTGCTGAAGCTCAATTAGAAACAAAAGTCTCAAGAAATATCTCATTAAAAATCCCTCTAGTATCTGCAGCAATGGATACAGTGACGGAAGCTGCCATGGCAATTGCGCTCGCTGAAAATGGTGGAATAGGAATACTTCATAAAAATAACTCAATCGAAGAACAGGCTGCAGAAGTTAGAGCTGTAAAAAAATATGAAAGTGGAGTCGTTAGAGATCCATCAACTATTCAATCAACCAAAACTATAAGCGAGCTCATGCAATTAACAAATGAGCTCAGCATTTCTGGTATGCCAGTTGTTGACAATGGAAAATTAATGGGAATTGTTACTAGGAGAGACTTTAGATATGCCGATAACTTATCTGATCTAGTTTCTTCAATTATGACGCCATATGAAAAATTAATTACAGTAAAAGAAGGCTTTGATCAAGAAGAGGTCAAGAAATTAATGTACAACAATAGAATTGAAAAAATTCTAGTGACCGATGAAGATAACTCTTTAACTGGATTGGTTACAATGAAAGATATTGATAAATCTGCTGAGCATCCCTTTGCTACTAAAGATTCTAGAGGTCAGTTGCAAGTTGGTGCTGCTCTTGGAACTGGAGAAGAAACACTAGATAGGGCTAGGGCTTTATCTGAAGCAGGAGTTGATTTGTTTGTTATAGATAGTGCTCATGGTCATTCTCAGAATGTAATTGATACTATCAAGCTCATTAAAAAAGAGCTTCCAGATATAGATGTTATGGGCGGTAATGTTGCAACTCCCGAGGGAGCTCAAGCCTTGATAGATGCTGGTGTTGATTCAGTTAAAATTGGGATGGGTCCCGGGTCAATTTGTACAACTAGAATTATTGCAGGAATTGGGGTTCCCCAGATCACAGCTATCCTTTCAATAAAAGAAAAGCTTTCTCTTAATAGTGTCCCACTTATTGCTGATGGAGGTATTAGGTTTTCAGGCGATGTTTCTAAAGCGCTTGCTGCTGGTGCAGATGCAGTAATGTTAGGAGGCATTTTTGCTGGAACAGAAGAGGCTCCCGGAGAGTTGGAACTTTATCAAGGCAGAAGTTTTAAAACTTACAGAGGAATGGGTTCTATTGGAGCAATGTCAGAAAGAAATGATACAAACAGATACTCTCAAGACGGTATAAGTAATGAAAAGATGGTTCCTGAGGGAGTTGAGGGCAGAGTGCCATTTAAAGGCTGGGTTGTAAATGTAATAGATCAATTGATTGGAGGTATAAGACAAAGCATGGGATATGTTGGATGCAAATCAATTAAGGAGATGCATCAAGAGACTCAATTTGTTGAGATTACAAACGCTGGAATTACTGAAAGTCATGTTCATGATGTAATGATCACAAAAGAAGCTCCAAATTATCAAAGAAGCTAACTCATTTTCTTAAAGAAATATAAATTTAGATAAAAATATTAAAGTTAGAAACCAGGCACCGGCAGATATTTGTGCAATCCTTCCTGATGCAATTTTTAGCACCACATAAGTTATAAAGCCTAGGGCAATTCCGTTTGCAATAGAAAAAGTCAGTGGAATCATAACAATGATGATTAAGGCTGGAAGAACTTCAGATGTATCTGACCAGTTCAGCCTTTCCATTCCACTCAACATTAATATCGCCACATAAATAAGCGCTCCAGAAGTTGCATGTGCAGGGATTATGCTTGCTAAGGGTGAAAAGAAAATTGCAATTAAGAATAAAAAACCTACTGTTACAGCAGTCAACCCTGTCCTACCTCCAGCCTCAACGCCAGCAGAGCTTTCAACATAGCTTGTAACAGGTGCACACCCCAAAAAAGCTCCAACTGCACTAGAAGAACTGTCAGCTTTAAGAGCTTTATCAAGATTATTAACATTTCCAGATTCATCTACTAATTTTGCTTGGTTAGCTACCCCTAGAAGTGTTCCTGCAGTATCAAATAAATTTACAAATAGAAAAGACATAATCACGCTGATCATTGCTAAATCCAGAGCGCTTAAAATATCTAATTTCATAAATACAGGCATAAAAGCTGGGGGATAGGAAACTAATCCTTGAAATTGAATAATACCAATAAAAATTGATGTAACTGTTACCATCATTACACTAATAAGAATTGCACCTGGTATCTTTAGAACTGCCAAAATTGCTATTAAAAGAAATCCAAGCATGGAAAGGATAGTCTCAGTTCTCAGAAAATCGCCCATGCTTAGAAGAGTTGCTTCATTGGGAACTATGATTCCACCATTTTTTAAACCAATAAGTCCAATGAAAAGACCTACACCGGAGCCCATAGCTATTCTAAGATTCATAGGTATGCTCTCTAACATCCATTGTCGAACAGGAGTAATGCTCATTATCCAAAATAAAATACCAGCGACAAACACTGCACCAAGTGCTATTTCCCACGAATATCCCATCTCACCAACTACCGTATAGGTAAAGAATGCATTTAGCCCCATTCCAGGAGCTAATCCAATTGGCCAATTGGCATAAAGACCCATGAACATGCATGCTATTGCTGCAGCCAAGCAAGTCCCTACAAAACTGGCTCCCTGATCCATCCCAGCCATCGACATCATTTGCGGATTAACAAAAATAATATAGGCCATTGTTACAAATGTAGTAAAACCAGCAACTAATTCAGTTTTAATTGACGTATTGTTTTCTTCTAACTTGAAAATTTTTTCTAGCATTAAATTTGATATTTGTATTTAAAATTTAAGTTTACAACTTATAATATTAGATTGTTATAAGTTCAAATATAACTTTAAGCAAATATAAATTGATTCAATAATTTAAAGTTCTTTTAGCTGAAAATTTAATTTATATCTATTTTTAGTGTTTTGGCATTAATGTTGCATCAATCAAAAATATGCAAGTCTCTTAGAGACTTCTAAATAATTAACATAAAAAACTTAGGGTGATTTTAATGAACCATATTCCCTTCAATAGAAATTTCTTATTATCAATTTCATTGTTATTTTTTGGGTTGCCTTTATGGGCTCAAGATTATGTGATTGAAGAGGTGTTTGTCACAGCCGAAAAGCGAAGTGAAAGTCTCCAAGATATCTCTCAAGCAGTTACGGCTATCAGTGACCAGGATATAGAATCTAAAAATATTGAATCAATGGTAGATTTAAGTGCCATTGTCCCCGGGGTAACTGTTGCTAAAAATGAAGGCTACAAAACTGTTATATCTATCAGAGGAGTTGGTAATGAAACAAATCAAAATGCTATTGCAGCTCCTTCAGTAGCATTTCATATGGATGGAATTTTTATTGCTTCTCCATTTGCTCTTCAAACCGATTTTATTGATGTTGATAGAATTGAGGTAATTAGAGGGCCACAAGGGACCTTATTTGGTCAAAACTCAACTGGTGGTGCAATCAATGTTATCAGCAAGAAACCATCAATGGATGAGTATTTAGGTAAATCTGACATTACTTTTGGTAATTATGGGTTAACTAAATTTCGAACATCTAATAATATTCCCCTTGCTTCAAATGCTTCCAGCAGAGTCTCTTTCGCTATCACCGAGAGAGATGGTTTTAGTGATAACATTTATACTGGGCAAGACTTGGATGATGCAAGCAGCATTAGCTTCCGAGGAGATTTGGTTATTGATCTAGATGAGAACTCAAGCTTAAGATTCTTTGGCCAGTTTTTTGAAGTTGATAGAAATGGATCAGCGATGAGGGGTATTGATGATCCAACCCCAAGCATTAGAAAATTATCTCAAGACACTCTCTCGAAACATGAGCTGACATCTTCAGTTTTTGCCGCAATATATGAATCTGATCTTGGGTTTGCATCTCTCAAAGCTATGGCAAGCATCCAGGAAGATGATATTTTGGTTGTAAGAGATAATGATAGGCATAACTTTGGTGACTTTGTTAAATCTATCCCGGGGTTACCTCCAGTCCAACAAATTTGTATAGAAATTTTTCCTCAGCCTGACGAGTGCAAATATGCACGTTATCAAAGGGCTGAATTCAATCCTGAAACCTCTGTTGTAGATACAACTACATTAGAAATTAATTTAATTTCTAACGAACCGATAAATGGAAAGCTTGATTGGACAATCGGTGCTTTTTATATGGAGCATGAGATAGAAAATACTATACGTGGATATAGAGACAATGACTTAACTGGTCAATTAAGATATTTGTGCGGAGAGTCCTTTGCAGATCCTGCTTATTGCTACACTCATGATTATGGTATCCCTGGCAGGTTTGATGTCTTTGAAGCTGATTGGGATTTTGTTACTGATGCGCGTCCAACTCGAGAATCATATTCATTTTATGGGCAAGGAACATATAGCGTAAGTGATGACTTTCGTCTAGTTGCAGGGATGAGGTATTCAGAAGATACCTTTGAAACCAGTGTTACTAATTTTTTTAATGTAGAGAATTTTACGGAAAAGGGAACTTCAGATGAAACTACTGGAAAGATAACTGGTGAATTAGATATATCTGAATCAGCGATGGCATATCTATCCTTTGCGAGAGGTTTCAAGCCTGGTGGCAGTAATTTAACATTTGGTTTTACTGAAGCAGAAGATGCTGTTGTTGGCAGACCTTTAGCACCTGCACTGGTATTTCCTACATTTGAGGCTGAGACGGTCGATTCAATTGAGTTTGGTCTAAAAACTGACTTAATCGATGGAAGGGCGCGTGCAAATATTGCAGTTTTCTCGTATCAATATGAAAATCTTCAATTTCAGGCCACCGATCCAGATCCATATAGAGGCGGGGTAGCAAATATTCCTGAATCAGAAATGTCAGGGCTTGAAGTTGAGTTTAAAGGACTGTTAACTGATTCATTGGTGTTAGATATGAATTTATCATTCCTTGATTCTGAGGTTACTTCAGACTATATGGTTTTAGATAATGTTGATGCATATCAGTATTTCTTTGATCAAGAGGATCTTCGATATGCTTTAAGAGAAAATGTTAAGGGTAATGAATTAGCAAAAAGCCCAGACTTTTCTGCTGACATTAGTCTCACCTATGAAACAGCACTTGCTTCTGGAAGTATTTTTACTGGGATAATGCAGTACATTCATAGAGGAGACTTCCAACAAAGAGTGTCTAATAACTCTATTGTTGATGCCATTGATGCATATGATTTATTGAATCTGACCGCAAGTATTGATTTTGTAGGAGATAAATGGGGACTGGACTTTAAAATCCTTAATGCGACAGATGAAGATGGCGTTAACTCAAGCATGACAGATGTCTTTGGTGTGGCTGCAACTGGATTAGAGCTTATTCCGCCTCGTCAATTCATGGTTCGATTAAGTATGAGCTATTAATTTGGCAATTTATAAATAATGGATAAATTATTTATTCAAGCAGATGAGCTACTAAGCGATTCATTTAAACTTGCTTGGAAAGTATACGAAAGTGGCTATCGCCCAAACTATATTATTGGTGTTTGGAGGGGTGGAGCCCCAATTGGGATAGCGGTTCAGGAGTTTTTAGATGTCCTCGGTGTATCTTCAGATCATATTGCAATTCGTACTTCTCACTATAAAGGAATAGATGAGAGAGATAGTCAGGTTCAAGTTTATGGTTTGAACTATATTATTAAGCAAGTCGAATCGGAAGATTCTCTTCTAATAGTTGATGATGTTCACGACACAGGCATATCGATTCAAAAAATAATTTTAGATTTGCAAACTGCTTGCAAGAAAAATACTCCTGAAATTAAAATAGCCACGCCATATTTCAAGCCAGAGAAAAATAAAACGGATAGAAAACCTGATTTTTATATTCATGAAACTGAGAAATGGCTCGTTTTTCCTCATGAACTTGAGGGTCTATCCATGGATGAGATTATTGAGTTTAAGCCTGAGCTTTCTGATCTTGCTGAAAAAATTAAACCTTTTATATCTTAAGAAAGATTTAATAAAGTTTCCTTTATAATATTAATTCATTAATCCATTTTAAGCATGAGTAATTCAGACAACCTCTCATTAAATATAAAAAATATTGATACTATTTTAGTTCTGGATTTTGGTTCTCAATATACTCAACTCATCGCAAGAAGAATAAGAGAGTTAAATGTTTTTTCTGAAATACTTCCATGGGATGTTTCAATTGAAAAAATTAAATCTCTCAATCCGAGGGGAGTAATTCTCTCCGGAGGTCCTGAATCAGTTACAGAATCTAATACTCCAAGAATCCCTGAAATTATATTTGAATTAGATGTGCCTCTTTTAGGAATTTGCTATGGAATGCAAACTCTTGCAGAACAATTTGGGGGGCAGGTTTCCTCTTCAAAAAATAAAGAATTTGGCCATGCTCAAATTCTTTTAGAAAAACCATCTTTGCTCTTTGATGGATTTAGCTCTGGATCCGCAATTGATGTATGGATGAGTCATGGAGATCATGTATCAACTCTGCCAGATGAATTTAATTTAATCGCCTCAACCACTTCAGCTCCAATAGCTGCCATTGAGCATGCCCAAAAACCTATTTATGCGCTGCAGTTCCATCCCGAGGTCACTCACACGAAACATGGAAATGCTGTATTAGAAAATTTCACATTCAAGATATGCAAATGTGCAGCTCAATGGAAAATGGAAAGTCTGATTAATCAAAGAATAGATGAGATTAAAGAAAAAGTAGGAGATCAAAAGGTATTGCTTGGTTTATCAGGCGGAGTAGATTCATCTGTTACAGCTATGCTTTTGGATCAAGCAATTGGAAAAAATTTAATTTGTGTTTTTGTCGACAATGGATTGCTTCGAAAAAATGAAGCTAAAGATGTAGAAAATTTATTTAAAGATAAAATGGATTTAAATTTATTAGTAGTAGATGCGAAGAAGGTATTTTATAGACATCTTAAAGGCATCTCTGATCCTGAGCAGAAAAGAAAAGTTATTGGCAGAACATTTATTGATATTTTTGATAATGAGGCAGCTAAACTAAAAGATGAAATTAATTTTTTAGCACAGGGCACCATTTATCCTGATGTAATTGAATCTTCTGATTCCGAATCCAAAGAGGCTAGGGTGATTAAATCTCATCATAATGTTGGAGGTCTCCCTGATGATATGAAGATGGAATTAGTGGAGCCTTTACGTGATTTATTTAAAGATGAGGTCAGAAAAATGGGGTCTGAGCTTGGTCTACCTTTAGAGATGTTAAATCGACATCCTTTTCCAGGTCCAGGTTTGGGAGTAAGGATTCTTGGGGAGATTTCTCAAGAAAAAGTATTAACTCTTCAAAGCGCTGATGCAATATTTATAGAGGAATTAATTAAGGCAGACTTATATGATCAGGTAAGCCAAGCATTTTGCGCATTCCTGCCAATAAAATCAGTTGGAGTTGTTGGTGATGAGAGGAGATATGCTGATGTGATAGCAATTAGAGCGGTTGAGACAGTAGATTTCATGACTGCTACTTGGGCAAGACTTCCATATGATTTCTTGGCACATGTCTCAAATAGAATTGTGAACGAATTAGATGGAGTTAGTAGGGTTGTTTATGATATCTCAAGCAAACCACCAGCTACCATTGAGTGGGAATAATGAGCAGTAATGTAAGTTTAAAATGTCACTGCGGCACAGTTGAACTTCAGTTAACGCTACCCAATGGATTAGAAAAGCTTAGGCGATGTAACTGCTCAATTTGTAGCAGAAGGAATGCGGTAGTCGCCTCAGTTACCATCGACAATTTGAAAGTAGTGAAGGGTTCAGCTGAGTTAAAGGAATACACCTTTAATACTCACACAGCTAAACACTATTTCTGTTCAATATGCGGTATTTACACTCATCATCAGAGGCGTTCAGTTCCATCAGAATATGGCTTCAACATTGCTTGTGTTGAAGGTATCAAAATTGAAGATTATTTGAATATCGAGTACTTAGATGGAAGAGACAGTCATCCAAAAGATACTCAGTGAGAGTTACAATGTTTGTAACTTACAATGCGTTAAGTTACTGATAAAAAAAGGGTTTTGAGAAGTTATGGAAGTAAGAAAATTGAGCAAGAGTTACAAGCTAGTTACAAACTACAAAATGCCCTTTGCATACCATTGTTCTTACAAGGTTTTTTCTAACACCACTAGTGAGTGGGAATAAAATAAGTACCTTATATCAGTACTTTACGTATGACACATTTTGTCATTTCAATGCAGGAATGCAGGTTTCAAAACCGCAGACGTAGAAAAAACGTGCTTTTCAACTGATGAACTAATCTATAAGATAAGATTGACACTTAACTAATGGATGTGTGAGATGAAATCTTATGAAGAATTGAAAGCTTAAATGGAAGCAATTCAGCAGCAGATGGTTGAAGCTAAGAAGAACGAACGTGCTAATGCACTTAAAGAAGTAAAGCGTCTTTGAAAAGAGTTTGGCTTTACTGCTGGAATGTTGAAAGGCTCACTTGCTAAAGGACGAGGTGCAAAATGAAAAGATTAATAGCCCATATTGGACACGGGAAAACAGGGTCGAGCTTTTTGCAGTCAGTCTTCGCTTTAAATGCGGATAGGATGACGGAACTAGGAATTTTTTACCCCGAGGACCCGTCACATGCTTTAGCTAAAAGTGGCTTTATCACCTCGGGTAACGGAAGACTTCTCCTTGAAACAAGTGAGTTTGATACCACGCATCAGGATATACTTGTTTCAAGCGAAGAACTCTTCCGAGAGCTCTTAAAAAAACAAGTATATGTCGCTGAACTGTCGAGGCTTTATGATTTAGAGGTCATAATTTATCTGCGAGATGTAATTGAGCATCATGTATCAGAGTGGGTCCAGGGAATAAAACGAGGTGGCATCACAGAGGATCTAGATACCTACCTTTTGACACATGAATATGATGTTTTGGATTTGGTGCTTAAATGGATAGATCTTTCTAATAAAGTCGGCTTTAAGTTGATTTTAAAAAATTATACAAAATGTAAAAATGACTTGGCTCAGGATTTTTTTAATGATGTAATCAAAGCACCAAATCTCGTCGAAAAATTGACTCTTCCAGACAATAAAGTAAATAGAGGATTAAGCGTTATTGAGCTCGAAATTCAGCGCGTTTTCAATGCAGCTTTTGGTAAGCAATCCTCACTTTATGTCTCGGATTTTTTATGCAATACATTCCCGGACGTAAAGGTGTATAAGCCAGTTCTCAGCGAGCATACTTATGATAAAATACTTTCTGAACATAGAGCATCGGTAGATGCTATAAATTCAGTTCTTGATGACTCTATTCATCTTGAAATTGGTAGCAGAGAACATTGGTTAAATGGTGCCGCAGAAGGACTAGAAACCCTCGATAATGGTTTATGCACGGAATTAGGAGAGAGTATTCGACAGGCCATTAAGCCATTAAATAATAGTTCGGTTGATTTCCTCAGAGATGTAGCATTACGATTATATAATGAAAACCCCGCCGCCATTAAAGATGCTCTTGCACTTATGAACATCGCTCTCAGGTTTAGACCTCATGGTCCTGTTATTAAAAATAAAGTGGCGCAATGGTCTGCTTTACTAGAACGTACAGAAAAAGACTGAGCGGCATAGTGAGACGCTGTGCAAATACTTTCTCTTAAAATCATTGCTATACCGCAGACGTAGAAAAAACGTGCTTTTCAACTGATGAACTAATCTATAAGATAAAATAAGATTGACACTTAATTTAAATCGATTTTGTTTTAATCCTGTTAGTTATTTTCATTTAAAAATATCTCCTGAATTTACTGATGATGCGTGCATATCTTTATTAGAAAGAACAATTTTTTTCTCTGTGGGCCATTTTATTGAAATGTCTTTATCATTCCATAGGATACTCCTATCACACTCCTTAGAGTAATAATTTGAGGTTTTATACTGCACTTCTGCAAAATCACTTAAGGTTAAAAAACCATGAGCAAAACCTTTTGGTATCCATAGCTGTTTCTTGTTTTCTTCAGAGAGTATGACTCCGACCCATTGTTTGAATGTTGGAGAAGATTTTCTAATATCAACAGCCACATCAAAAATCTTACCCCTTGTTACTCTAACCAATTTATCTTGTGCGAATGGAGGGATTTGGTAGTGCAGACCTCTTAGAACTCCCTTGGATGATTTTGAGTGATTATCTTGTACAAAATTGATTGTTTGATCTGTCAAATTTTCAAAAGTAGCATGATTAAAACTTTCATAAAAAAAGCCTCTATCGTCTTCAAATACATTTGGTTCAATTACTAAAACCTCTTGAAGTTCCGTTTTATAGATATTCATTTCGTACTAAATTAATAAGATATGTACCATAACTATTTTTCTTCATGGGGTTTGCAATTTCTAACACTTCATCTGCAGATATCCATTTATTTTGATATGCAATTTCTTCAGGACATGATATTTTTAATCCTTGGCGTTTCTCCATTATATAAACAAACTGCTGAGCCTCAAGAAGACTTTCGTATGTCCCAGTATCAAACCATGTATACCCTCTATTCATTCTTATAATGTTTAGCTGTGAATTTTCTAGGTATATCTTATTTAAGTCAGTTATTTCTAATTCGCCTCTGGGAGAAGGCTTAATAGATTTAGCATACTCTGAAGCTAAATTATCATAAAAATATAATCCAGTTATGGCATAGTTTGATTTTGGATGAGTGGGTTTTTCTTCAATGCCTACCACTTTGTTGCTAGAATCAAATTCAGCTACACCATAACGACTAGGATCATGAACATGATATGTGAATATAGTGGCACCTTCATTCTTATTAGCGACACTTAATTTATCTTCAATTAGATTGCCGTAAAAGATATTATCACCAAGTACAAGGGCTGATGGAGAGCCATCTAAGAATTTTTCAGCAATTAATAATGCTTGGGCTAATCCGTCAGGAGATTGTTGAATGGCATATTCAATATTAATACCCCAACAAGAACCATCACCCAACAAAGCTCTATATCTCTCAATATCTGTTGGTGTAGAAATCAGAAGAATATCTCTAATCTTTGCTTGCATAAGCGTCGCAATGGGATAATAAATCATGGGCTTGTCAAAAACTGGGAGAAGTTGCTTTGAAACAGTTTTGGTAACTGGATAAAGTCTTGTTCCAGACCCTCCAGATAAAATAATTCCTTTACGATGCATTACAATCGAAGTCCTCAATAATTTTTTGAGCAACAGGCCTGAAATCATCCTCCCAAAATGGAAGATTAAAAGAAATCTTATGTTTAAGTTTTTCGGTATTTAGTATTGAGTTCAATGGTCTTTTTGCTGCGGTTGGAAAGTCTGAGGAAGCAATCGGAATAATTTCATGTGATTTTACTTTTAGTTTTAGTTTATATTTTTCAGCCAAAAAAATAATTTGCCTTGCTATATTGTACCAAGAAGTTTTTCCTTGAGGTGTTAAATGATAAATACCTGACTCCCAAGGATCATGGTTGAAATATGACATGATCGCCTCATTGGTAACTTTTCTTATGAGTGCTGTGCTCGTAGGAACCCCATGCTGATCCGAGACTATTTTGAGGGTATTTTTTGTAAAAGCAAGTCTAAGGATTGATTTAGCAAAATTTTCTCCCTCCTCTCCAATAACCCATGTAGTTCTAAAAATGAGATACTTGCATAAACTTTCTTTTATATATTTTTCTCCTAGTAACTTAGATTTTCCGTAAGCATTAATTGGATCGGGCGAAGTTTCTTCGGTAAATGGAGTCTCTCCAGCACCATTAAACACATAATCTGTTGAATAGTGGATTAAAAATATATTATTTTTATGAGCCAACTTTGCAAGCTCATTAACTCCATGAGCATTGATTTGAATGGCCTTGCTTTCTTCACTTTCTGCTAAATCAACCGAGGTATATGCAGCCGCATTAATTATAATTTCAGGCTGATATTTATTAATGGCTTTTTCAATTGAATCATTGTCTTCGAGATTAACTACTGCCCGATTGCAGGGAATAACGTTACAATTTAAGAGATTTTTTGATAGTTCATGACCAAGTTGGCCATCACTGCCAAGAATAAGTACATTCATTTATAATGTGCTTCTACCCATTTTAAATATTCACCACTTTCTATCTCTTTTATCCATTTTTGATTTTCAAGATACCATTTTACAGTCTTCCGAATCCCAGTTTCAAACGTTTCATCTGGCGTCCAGCCAAGGTCTGTTTTAATTTTAGACGAATCAATTGCATATCTTTGATCATGCCCGGGACGATCTTCAATATAGGTAACTAGGTCAAAGTATTTTGAAAGGGTAGAGTTTTTTTCTATGGGTTTCAATTCGTCTAGTATGGAGCATATTATTTGTACAATTTCTATGTTTTTTTTTTCATTAAGCCCCCCTATATTATAGACTTCGCCACACAAACCTTTTTTTAAAACTTCTTGAATAGCCTTGCAATGATCTCCGACAAATAACCAGTCTCTAATTTGCTTTCCATCTCCATAAATTGGCAGGGGTTTATGGGCAAGCGCATTATTTATAACTAATGGAATTAACTTTTCAGGGAATTGATATGGGCCATAATTATTTGAGCAATTTGTGGTAAGGACAGGTAGACCATATGTATGGTAATAAGCCCTTACCAAATGATCAGATGAAGCTTTGCTGGCGCTATATGGGCTGTTAGGTTCGTATCTATTAGTTTCTGAAAAAGGAGGAGATTTCTCCTCTAAAGAACCATATACTTCGTCAGTTGAAACATGTAAAAAACGAAAGCTCTCTTTACTTATTTTTGGTAATTCTTTCCAGAATGCAAGCGATGCTTGCAGGAGATTAAAAGTTCCAAAGATATTAGTTTTAATAAAGTCTTCCGGGCCATGGATTGAACGATCTACATGAGATTCGGCTGCAAAATTAATTACTGCGTTTGGTTTATATTCTAAAAGTATCTTATCAACTAACTGTCGATCTAAAATATTGCCTTTAACAAATATATAGTTTTCTGAATTTTCAACGCTTTTGAGGTTTGATAGATTTCCAGCATAAGTGAGACTATCTACATTTATGACTTTCTCATTATTTTCCTCAAGAAAATCAAGGATAAAGTTTGAACCTATAAATCCTGCACCACCAGTAACCAAAATTGTCATTTAATTGCATGCTAAAAAAAAACACAATTATAAAGCAATTATCAAAACTGTCACCTTGTTAAATAATTAAAATGTATTAATTAAATAAAATATTTTTAAATAATTCCTCTGCAAGATCTTCAGCACTCTTGTCAACAGTAGATAGAATAAAGTCAGGAGATACAGGGGGTTCATATGGACTATCAATTCCAGTGAAGTTTGGAATTTCACCTCTACGTGCTTTTTTATACAACCCCTTCGGATCTCTTTGCTCAGCAATATTTAGAGGCGTATCTACAAAGATTTCAAGAAAATCACCTGATTTAAATATAGATTTTGCAACTTTTCTTTCTAATCTGAATGGTGATATGAATGCAGTTAAAACTACTATCCCAGCATCAAGAAGAAGTTTTGCAGTTTCGGCAACCCGTCTAATATTTTCAATACGGTCTGAATCTGAAAAACCTAGATCTTTGTTCAACCCATGACGCACATTATCTCCATCAAGAATATATGTTCTAATTCCTTGCAGGTGAAGTTTTTGCTCCAAAGCATCAGCGATCGTTGATTTACCTGAGCCAGAAATGCCTGTAAACCAAAGTACTTTTGCTTTATGCCCATTTAACTTCTCTCTGGAATCTCTGTTGATATTTAGTTCTTGTAGGTGAATATTATTAGCTCTCCGAAGAGAAAAATTAATCATTCCAGCGGCGACTGTTTGATTGGTTATTCTGTCTATTAGAATAAATGATCCCATGGATGCGCATTCATTATATTTTTCAAATGGGATTTGCTTATCTACCTTAAAAACAATATTAGATAAATCATTAAGTTCTAGCTTTGATGCGGCAAGAGTTTCAAGAGTATTTATATTATATTTATGCTTAATCTCCATTATTAATGCATTTGTTGTTAGGGTCCCTAGTTTAAAATAATAGCTTCTACCTGCATGCCCAGGATTTTCGTCCATCCAAATCACTGTTGCGTCAAATTGATCAGAGATTTCGCATGGTGAAGATTGACTTGTAACTAAATCTCCCCTAGATAAATCCACTTCTTTATCTAAAGTAATAGTAACAGACTGTTCAGCATGAGCACTTTGCATTGATTGATCGAATAACATAATTTCTTTAATCTTTGCACTTTGACCTGATGGAAGAAGCTTAATGCTTTCACCAACCGTCATCCTTCCAGACTCAACTCTTCCTGAAAACCCTCTAAAATCTAAGTTAGGCCTATTGACCCATTGAATAGGAAATCGCAAAGGAGATGACACTAGCTTTGATTGTGTTTCAACTGTTTCTAGGTATCCCATAAGAGAAGGACCGCTATACCAATCCATCTCATTTGATTTTTTTACAATGTTATGACCCTTTAATGCACTAATTGGAATAGGGGTGATGGATTCAAAATCTAGCTTTTTAGCAAAATCTTTGTAAGTACTAACAATATTGTGAAATATTTTTTCTTCATAATTAGCCAAATCCATTTTATTGACTGCTATTACTACATGTTTTATCCCTAAACTGGAACATATGATTGAATGGCGACATGTTTGTTCAAGCATTCCTTGTCGAGCATCAATCAAAATTATAGCTAACTCAGCATTTGAGGCTCCGGTAACCATATTTCTTGTATATTGCTCATGACCAGGAGTATCTGCAACTATAAATTTTCTATTATCAGTTGCAAAAAATCTGTAGGCAACATCTATGGTAATGCCTTGTTCTCTTTCTGCTGCCAATCCATCAACTAGAAGTGCAAAATCTATATCCTCGCCTTGAGTACCACTTTTTTTGGAATCAACTTCTAACGATGAAATTTGGTCATCAAATATTAGCTGAGCCTCAAAAAGCATTCGTCCAATGAGGGTACTTTTACCATCATCTACGCTTCCACAGGTTATAAAACTTAATGTATCAAGATTAGCTTGATCATTAATGTAGTTATCAATGTCTGTAATTTGAGAATTTTTTTTCATTAGAAATAACCCTCTTGCTTTTTTTTCTCCATTGATGCGCTTGAGTCATTGTCAATTGCTCTATCAAACCTTTCGCTTGTTTTGGAACTCAAAAGCTCAAGAATGATTCCGCTAACATCATTTGCATCAGATAGAATAGCCCCACTAAGTGGATAACAGCCTAAAGACCTAAAACGGATTTTTTCTATTTTAATTTCTTCATTTGCATTTATATCCAATCTATTGTCATCAACCATAATTAACATGCCATCACGCATAATTACTGGTCTTTCTGCAGAAAAATACAAAGGAACTATTGGGATATTCTCTCGGTATATATATTGCCATATATCTAATTCTGTCCAATTGGAGATAGGAAATACTCTTATAGATTCACCAGCATTCTTTCTTCCATTATATAAATTCCAAAGCTCTGGTCTTTGATTTTTAGGGTCCCATTGATGTGTTTTGGTTCTAAAGGAAAAAATACGCTCTTTTGCTCTACTTTTTTCTTCATCTCTTCTTGCCCCTCCAAAAGTAACATCAAACTGATGATGTTCTAATGCTTGTTTTAAGCCTTGAGTTTTCATTATGTCTGTATGAATCGCTGAACCATGATCAATTGGATTTATATTTTTTACAACACCTTCTTGATTAGTATGAAGTATCATCTCCATACCGGACTCATCCCTAATAAAGTCTCTAAAGTCGTACATAGCTTGAAACTTCCATTGCGTATCTATATGAAGCAAAGGAAAGGGAGGAGGGCTCGGGTAAAATGCTTTTCGTGCTAAGTGAACCATTACTGACGAATCTTTGCCAATAGAGTAGAGCATTGCAGGATTTTCAGATTCTGCTAGAACTTCTCTGAAAATATGAATAGACTCAGCCTCCAATCTATCAAGATGTGTAAATTTGTTTACATTTTGTATCTTGCTTTTGTTATTTTTAGTATTTATTTTTATATCAGACTTTCCGTGATGAAAGATTTCCAAAGCTATTCTTAATTTAATTTCTTCTTCTTTTATATTTTTACAGCTGAAATAATTATTATTAAGGACTCTAAATTTCTTAACTATTAGTCCTGTAGGGCATAATAAAGTGTCTTTATTTTCATTTTTTAATATATTATTTAATGTTTTCTTAAGATCAGCTTGGGATATAGGCTCTTTTCCCAATCTAATCCAACGTCTGAAACCTTTCGCATCATTTGCTGATAATATGAAGTTACCTTCTTTATTTTTAAATTCCTGAATAAATAAAACTGATGCACGTTTCTTTTTTGCATTTACAATAGATTGCTTGCAAACACTTTTTATTGCAGGTCTTTTGTGTTCATCAACCAAATATGATTCATTCAAAATAGGAAAAAATAACTCACTCTTTTTAATTATTCGCTCAGCAGCTTTTAATGTGGAAGCTTGATTGCTTCCAAATATTTCCTCAGAAATTAGTTTAGTGGTCCATATTTTTTGAGGATCGCTCTTTAGTAAGTCAGTTAAATTTTTGTCGTTAAATGCTTTTTTCAATTTTTATATGATTTTTATCAATATTTTTTCGTAATATTACACTAAAAAATATAATAATAAACATATTAAGACATTAATTTGAGTTGAAAATATCTCTTGTAAATAACTTATGTTTAACGCTTGATAGTTTTTTTTCAAGTCTATTTGCAATGATTAGCTCTGATGATGCAAAGAAATTATCAATCTTTCGAAATATTTTTGAGCCCATAAAAGTTTTACCAGTTAATGAATTATCATAGATAATAATTTCCTTATTTGTTTTTTTTAGCTCTTTAATTATATCGATAATAGCTGATTTTCTATGATTATCTGATCCAGCTTTCATTCCCAGTTTGTAGATTCCTATTACATGGGCTGGACTATTAATAAGTAATTGTGATAAGTGGACCTTTCTTTTTTTATTTGAACTTATTACCCCTTTTAATAAATCGTGTGGAATCGATTCAAAATTTGCTGACAGTTGCTTTATATCCTTAGGCAGACAATATCCGCCATAACCAAATGAGGGATTGTTATAATGATTGCCTATTCTTTGATCTAAAGAAATTCCTCTAATGATTTTTTCTGCGTTTAAGGATTTGGAGATAGCAAAACTATCCAACTCATTAAAAAAAGCGACTCTCATAGCTAGGTATGAATTTGCAAATAGTTTAATGGCCTCTGCTTCTGAGGAAGGGGTAATTAATGTTTGAATTTTTTTTGGTTTGCAAGATTCTTTCAGTACTTGTAGAAATTTTAAAGCAACTTTTTCTTCAGAGCCGCAAATTAACCTTGAGGGTTCAAGACAATCTTGCAGCGCAGAACCTTCTCTTAAAAATTCAGGAAAAAAAGCTATTTTTAGATTTACATACTTCTTAGAGAGTGATGCTGTGAAGCCAATTGGGACAGTCGACTTTATGATAATTAGGCCCTTAAAACCAATTGTAGATAACGATGATACTATTTCCTCAATTGAGGTTGTATTAAAAGTATTTTCTTTGTAAATGAAATCAGTTGGAGTACAGATAATTACAAAGCTTGCATTTCTATATACTTCTTTCGCATTGGTTGATGCTTTGATTTTTAAATTTTTATTTTTTAAGTACTTTTCAATTAATTTATCTTTTATTGGTGATATTCCCCTATTTAAAAGGTCCACTTTATCTGAGGAGATTTCTAGGATGGAAACTTCATTTTTAATTGATAGCATAATGGCATTCGCCAAGCCCACGTAGCCCATTCCAACGACAGCAATTTTCATTATTAAATATCTTTATAACTATTATTAATCATCCAGTATAATTCATGGTAGGGTAAATTTTTAATTAAATATATTTTTTAGATGAAGGTTAGTGATGCAGTTTTAAATAGAAGCTCTGTTAGAGCTTTCATCGACCAACCTGTAAGCAATGAACTGATAAAAAAGCTGTTAAATCAATCAGCTAGATCACCAAGTGGCGGCAATCTACAGCCATGGAAAATATTTGTTATAAATGATGATGCCATGAAAAACTTTCTTACTTTTCAGCAAAATTGGACTGAGCCTGATGTTCCTAGTTATGATATTTATCCTTCAAATCTTAAAGAGCCATACAGAACTTCTAGGTTTGAATTGGGCGAACAGATGTATGACCTTTTGGGTATTGGAAGAGAAGACAAGGATGCTAGGATTGCACAAGTTATGGAGAATTTTAGATTTTTCGGAGCCCCGTGCGCTTTTTTCTGTTTTGTTGACCGTCAAATGGGTCCCCCTCAATGGTCTGATTTGGGCATGTTTTTACAAACTTTTATGTTATTGGCAAAAGAGGCCGGCTTAGATACCTGTGCCCAAGAGGCCTGGTCGATTAAACATGATAGTGTTTCTCGATTTGTGCAAGCCGATGACACGGATCTTTTATTTTGCGGCATGTCTATTGGGTATAAGGACACTCAAGCGCCAGTTAACTCTTTAAGGTCAGATAGAAGGCCTATCAAAGATTGGGCTAAGTTTCTCTAGAACAATCTCCCAGCATTTAATACATGGATGAATAAAAATAATATCAATCATTTTATGCTGGAAGCTATCAACATGGCTAAACTTGCATTTTATAATGAAGAAGTCCCAGTTGGTGCAATTGTTGTTAATAACGGGCAAATTATTGGCAAAGGCTTTAATGAGGTAATAAAAAAAAATTCTGTCTCTTCTCATGCTGAAATCAATGCAATCAATCAAGCAAGCCATTTTCTAGATAACTACAGATTAAACAATTGCGATATGTATGTCACATTGGAGCCTTGTCATATGTGTGCAAAAGCAATAGTAGATGCAAGGATGGGTTTTATATATTTTGGAGCCAAGGAACCAAAGACTGGTGCAATAGAATCCATTGATAAATTTCTAGATAGAAAAGATCTAAATCATAAAGTGGCTTATAGCGGAGGCCATATGCAAGAACAATCATCTGAGTTGCTAAGAGAATTTTTTAGATCTAAAAGAAAATAGAAAACTTCTTATAAAGGTCATTTTAATTCTAGCCAAACTGGGCAATGGTCAGATGGTTTCTCCATTGCTCTAGCATCGTAGTCTATACCAGTCTCAACTATTGACTGCTCAATATTTTCCGATACTAGTATGTGATCAATCCTTAGCCCCCTTTTAGGATCATCATCAAACATCCTTGAGCGGTAATCAAACCATGAATAAATAGAACCTTCGTCAGGATTTTGTTTTCTCCATGAATCCACAAAACCTAAGTTTCTAATTGTATTCCACATCTCAATTTCTTCTGGTAAAAATGCTGTTTTCCCTTCACGCAACCATCTCTTTACATTTTGTTCGCCTATTCCAATATCTAATTCCGAAGGAGCAACATTAAAATCTCCCATAACTATAAGATTCTCCTTTTTTTTCTTAAGTTTTTTTATGTGTTTTTCAAGATCATTATAAAATTTAATCTTTTTGGGAAATTTTGTTTCATGAGATTTGTTCTCTCCTTGAGGAAAGTATCCATTCATTATTGTAATTTCTTTTCTTTTCCATTTAAAAGTAGCTTGAATAAATCTTTTTTGATCATCTTCTGAGTCTCCAGCAAAACCTTTTTGGACATCTAAAGGTTTTTTTTTGCTTAGAATAGCTACTCCATAGTGGCCTTTTTGTCCCCAAAACTCGGGGTGATAACCAATTTCTTTAACTTCATCAACTGGAAACTCAGGATCATTTACTTTGGTTTCTTGTATTCCAATAACATCAGGATCGATGGTATCTCTGAGATGAATAAGCTGGTGAGGACGAGCCCTTATGCTATTGATATTAAAAGATACAATTTTCATATTTTATGCTGCTTTAGAAAGGTAAAAGTTTTCATTAAGTATCGTATAGTCTGACAGTATTTGCGCTCCCTCATTTAGGAGGTAGTCATTATCAATATCTATCTCAGAATCCTTCTTATTTTCCTTAGTCTCCTTAGCATCGTTGAAATCTTCCATAGCCTTGTAGGAACTAAAAGTTTCTAAACCAAGAGAGGTACGTCTTTTGTTTTCTATGTTTAAAGCCCATGACTGCCTTTCTTTTTTTTCAATTTTTCTTTTTGCAAAGTTCAAAGAAACCGTTTCTTTAATTTTTTGAGTCTCATATCTTTTTCTTATGTCGAGGATGTATTGTAAATTTGGATTTTGATTCACTCTAATTAAATGCTCCTCATTTAATCGAGAAATTATAGAAGACGCCATGGAAAATTTCTGGAAACGAATTGGTTTAATTTCATCCCACGGGAGTGCCGAATCATATGAACTTTCACCAATTTGCTCTACATCCCACGTACTTGGTAATGTAATATCAGGATGTATACCTTTGCTCTGCATCCCAGCTCCAGTAACTCTATAAAACTTTGACTCAGTAATTTTTATTTGTCCTGAGCTTAAATCATCTAGTTTTTGGACAGTTCCCTTACCAAATGTTTTTTGCCCAATTATTACCCCCCGTTGATAATCTTGAATTGCGCCTGCAAAAATTTCAGATGCAGAAGCAGAATATCTATCAACCATAACCGCCATTGGCTTTATCCAAATTTGCTTAGCTCTAGCATCTCCCCATGGTCTAACACTGCCATTGCTCTCTTTAACTTGCAATGTTGCTCCAGAGGATACAAATAATCCAGTTAATTTATTTGCCTCATAAAGCGAGCCACCAGAATTACCTCGTAAATCAACCAAAACAGCATCGACATTTTGATCATTAAATTTTTTAAGAATTTTTTCTACATCTTTTGAGCTACTTCTAAAATTTGGATCTCTATTTCGCCATGCTTTGAAATCTATGTAAAAAGTTGGTAGATCAATTATGCCAATTTTTAATGTTTGCAAATTCCTTTTGATTTCAATCACCCTAGATTTTGCTGCTTGTTCTTCCAGCTTTACTTCTTCGCGTGTAATGGTTACAAATTTCCTTTCACTAAAATCCTCCGTTTTCCCTGGAATAAGCTCTAACTCTACTTTAGTGCCGGCTTTACCTCGAATTAATTGAACTACTTCATCTATTCTCCATCCCACAACATCAGTTGGAGTTGAATTCGATTCTTCAACTTGAGATATCTTTACTATTTTGTCATCTGGATTAATTCTTCCTGTTTTTTCCGCTGGACCCCCAGGCACAACGCTCACTATGGTTGGATAATCATCCTCTGTGGTAAGCAAAGCTCCAATTCCTTCAAGCTTTAAACTCATTGCCATTTCAAAATCCTCAGCTGATTTAGGAGAGAAGTATGAAGAGTGTGGATCAAAAAAAGACGTCAAATTATTCATAGAAATTGAAAAGATATCTTCCGCGTTTCTTTGAGAAATTCTACGGAGTCTATTTTTATATCTTTTCTCAATAGTTTCTGTTGCTTCGTCTAATTCTTTATCGGCAAGCATGGATGTTAAAACATCATTTTTTGCCAGTCTTCTCCATCCTTTCTTAAGCTCAAACTTGCTCTTCTGCCTTTTTTTCTGCTCATCATCAATTAAGATGATTTCTTCTTTTGTAAAATCAAAGTTTTTTTTAGAAACTTCTTTTAGTTGATATTTAGTTGCCTCAATTAACCGGTTAAAGTATAGATTTATAAATTCAAACTTAGACTTTAAATCTATAGAGCAAAGAGAGGATTTTGAGTATTTTTTTTGATAGCTAGTTGTATCATCAAATCGAGAAAATTTTCTTTTAAATGAGGCCATTTCATTTTCTGTGAAATATATTCTCTGTGAATCTAGCTGGTCAATCAATACATCAAATATCTCAGAATTAATGGAGCTTAAGTCTTTATCATTAAAAAAATGTTCATTTGTTATCTTTTTATATATTTCCTGACAAAGTACTTGTTTTTCCTCTGATACAGGTATATTAATTTTTGCCTCAATATCAATGCTTAGCAATAGTATTGCTATGAAGCTCAGAGCTTTTTTCTGTTTATACAAGATAATTAATTTACAATATTTATTAATGATGAATGCTAACTATATAGAATTTTACTTTGACTGTTCAAGCCCATGGACATATTTAGCATTTAGTGAAATTTTACCATTATCTCAAAGACATAGCCTAGAAATAGAATGGAAGCCAGTACTCGTTGGAGGAGTTTTTAATACTGTTAATCAAGACGTATATCAGTTCCGAAAAAAGCCTAACCCCCTAAAGATAAACTATTCAAATGATGACTTGAATTTATGGTCTGAGGTAAGAGGAATTAGTATTAGTTTTCCCAAAGTATTTCCCGTTAATTCAGTCAAGGCGATGCGGGGTTGTTTGTTTTCTAAAACTGAAAATAAATTAGTTGAGTTTGCGAGTAACGTATTCCAGGCCTACTGGAGTCAAGGCCAAGACATCAGCCAGGAAGACTTATTACTAGACATTGCCAAAAATTTAAATTTAGACACTGAGAAATTTAAAAAATTTATCGCATCACAGGAGGCCAAAGATCTTTTAATAAAAAATACTGATGAATTAATTGGGCGGGGAGGATTTGGCTCACCAACTTTTTTCTATAATGGAAAAATGTTTTTTGGTAATGATCGTTTGCACCTACTTGAAGAAGCAATTGCAAAAAATTTAATTTAAATCTGTGCCTTATATGCTTCTTCTCTTACAAGTTCTGGGCTGCCTAGTATCTGACGATTTAAACCAATTCGCTTGAACCAGTAATGTAAACCAAGTAAGTCGGTGAAACCCATGCCGCCATGAACCTCGGTAGCCTTCTTTGCAATACCTTTGCTCATTTCAGAGACATGCGCTTTTGCATGACAGGCCATCAATCTCGCTTCACTAGGACTATGGTCATGGCAATGGGCAGCATGCCAAACCAAAGCATAGCAAGGCTCTAAATCAGCAGCCATTTCAGCACACATGTGCTTTACAGCTTGAAATGATCCTATGGCTCTACCAAATTGCTTACGCTCTTTAGCATAATCAACCGCCTTATCTATCATGGTTTGTGATGCGCCAAGGGAATCTGCAGCAAGCATAATCCTTCCAGCATCAATTGCTTGATTAATTGGCTCTACTGAGCCTGAGGAATTCTCCAGCGGCTCTGCCTCTAAGTTTTTACAAATCACTTCTGAATATTGACGAGTTTTATCGACTGTCGTTAGTTTTACAATTTCTAGGTTTGAAGATTTAGCATCCACAACAAATATTTGACCTTTATTATCTGCAAGCAATAGATGCGTTGCATCATTTGCATCGAGCACAAACATAGCTCTTCCATTTAATACATTGTCTGAAAAAATTATCCCAGCATCATTTCTTTTGCCTATGAATTCGCTAAAACCAACTCCAAAACAATACTCATTGGTGGCGATTTTAGAAAGATAATTTTCTTGCTGTGACATACTGCCTGCATGTCTAATCGCTATTGGCGCCATAACATAGGGTGCAATAAATGGAGTAGGGCCTGCGCCGCCCCCAAAAGCTTCTGATACTACGGCGGCAAAGAGTAAATCTAGATCTAGGCCACCAAACTCTTCTGGAATTAAAAGCCCATTAATACCTAAATTAAGAAGGCCTTGATGAATTTCAGCAGAAAGCTTATTTTCATCGCCGCTAGCGATATGCTTAATATTGTCTATCGTGGCATGTTCTTCTAAATATTTTCTTACATTATCCTGAAAAAAGGATTGTTCTTCTGATAAGCCAAAATACATTTTTATGCTCCTTCTGCTTTTGGTTCTTTAGGCATGCCAAGACCTCGCTCGGCAATGATATTCTTTTGAATTTGACTGGTGCCACCGCCAATAATGAGGCCCAGAAAATACATATATATGAATTGCCATGTACCGTCATTTTTAAGATGTGGACTATCTTCATACAAGGTTCCAATTTCACCCATCACATCAATTGCAAGGCCTTCTAGTTCATGCCTTAACTCTGTTCCGATAAGCTTTTGAATCATTTTGCCTATCTTGACATCAGCTCCCGGATTTAACTTTGCTGATAGCAGTCTTAACGCATGAGATTGTTGGGCTAATACTTTGCCTTGAATTTGCATCAATCGATCTCGATAAATTGGATGCTCAATTAATGGTTCGCCATCAAGTGTTTCTTCTTTCATTAGATGTATCAGCATATTCAATCTATTCATTGTTGCATCTGGTGGAGCCAAGGAGCCTCTTTCATGGCCTAGGGTTGCATTTGCAACGGCCCAGCCTTCACCTCTTTTACCTACAATATTGCTTGCAGGAATTTTCACATCTGTAAAAAAGACTTCATTAAATCCAGCCTTCAAAGTCATATCAACAAGCGGTCTAATTTCAATGCCTGGAGTATCCATCGGTATGAGTAAATAGCTTATTCCAGCATGTTTAGGAGCATCTGGTTCAGTTCTGACAAGACAAAAACACATTTGCGAGTATTGCGCAGTGCTAGTCCATATTTTTTGACCATTAATTACCCATTCATCACCAATCAACTCTCCTTTAGTTTGCAAACTTGCCAGATCACTCCCCGCATTTGGTTCAGAGTAACCTTGGCACCAAATCATTTCTCCATGGAGTGTAGGTTTGATGTAGGCTTGTTTTTGTTCCTCAGTACCCATCTCTAATAAAGTTGGAACCAGCATATCAATCCCTTGACCACCCATTGCAGTTGGAGTGTTTGATTTGGAGAATTCTTCAGCAATAATTCTACTCTTAAGAATATCTGGTTCCCCACCGTAGCCCCCATACTCTCTGGGAACTGAACGAGCAAAATATCCATGCTCTATTAAAATTTTTTGCCATTCAGAGCGAGACATTTTTTTCTTACCTGAGCCTCCTGAGCTTTTTAATAATGGAGATGAAGCTTTATCTGTAAAAGATAAGTTTCTATATTTTTTGCAAAAGCTTTGGACTTCATTAGTAAAGTCTTGATAATCTGATCCAAAATTTAAATCCATAATTTTTCCTTTTTATTTCCAATGAGGCTTTCTTTTTTCTAAAAATGCAGCAATACCTTCCTTAGCATCTTCACTTTCAAAACATTTAGCAATTTGTTTTTGGAGATAAGGCAGTGCCTCATCAAATTCCAAAGCATCTTGTTTCTCATATGCTTCTAGACCAAATTGCATAGTCTCTGGCGCCAGAGTAGCCAATTCTTCAGCTAACTCGCTAACTTTTCCATCTAGTTCATCAGTCGCTACATATTCATTGATTAACCCCCATCTCTCAGCTTTATTTGCATCAATGGGCTGACCTCGCATAATAAAATCAAGCCCAGCTCTCTTGGGCATTACTCTAAACAACCCAGCCATGACCATAAAAGGCCACAGGCCTCTGTGTATCTCTGGCGCAGAAAACTTTGCAGTATCAACTGCTATGGCATGAGTTGCATTGGTTAAAATCAATAAGGCACCAGCCAAGACAGAGCCTTGAATTTTGCATATTACTGGTTTGTGCAGTCTTCTTAGGGAAAAACTGATGTCATCTGCCCCCTCTATTTTTGGGACATTGGACTCTTCTTTTGCTCTTCGTAGATCAGCTCCAGCACAAAAAACATCTCCCTCAGCATCGATCACAACAACCCTAATTTCTCTTTCTTGTTTGGCGTAGGTTAAAGCATAATTTAGCTCATTCATCATCACATTATTTAATGCGTTTTTTTTCTCAGGTCGATTTAATGTGATGGTTAAAATATTATTTTTAATATTAATTTTAGTTGCTTGAAAATCTAAACCCTCTAAAGATAATTTATCTATGCTCATATGTTTTCCTCAAATAAAGATTTAGGGATATCCGCATACTTAGCTCTAAAGTATTCCCCTAGAGATTTGGCTTGACCATCTTTCCTAGTATTAGAAGAAACCCCATCTTCTAATATGCCATGGATATAAAAATTGAGTGAAAGTATATTTGGAAGCTCGTACCTATCTATTTCAAATTCACTTATGTCAGGCATCAGTTCTTTAATTTTTTCTACAGTCAGATAATTATTTAAAAAAGAAAATGCACTTTCATTTTTTGCCCATACACCGATATTCGCGCAACCACCTTTGTCTCCTGACCTAGCTCCAAAAAGCTCTCCTAGGGGTTTGTGGAGAGTTTCACCTGATGGAGGAGGAGGTATTTCAATTGGTTGTTTTTGATAATATGTTTCATCTAAATCCAATTGATTTGTTGGCATTACATCAATTTCTTTGCCATCAATATGAACAGTCTCTTTAATATGCTTGCTATCTATTAAAGCTGGCCAGTAGACTAAGACAGGTCCTCCAGATCTTACTCCGCCTCCAGTAAAAAATCCTGGATAATTGGCTAAAGCCAGTTCTATCATCTTTGCTGTAAACATTCTGCCAACCAAATCGGGATCTTTTGATTTAACTGAAATCCTCAAAGAGGCCATTGCTTCTTCATTAGAATTTGGATCTTTTTTGTCGGTTCTATCTAATAAAATTGAAACTTCATCAAATTGCTCTTTGCCTCCAACAGAGTTAAAAAGTGCATCAGTAATAATTTGAGCTTTTTCTTCAATATCTATGCCTGTAAGAATAAACTCCATGCCATTTCTATAACCCCCAGCAAGATTAATGCAGACTTTGTGAGTTCTGGTTGGCGAGCTTCCTCTGCAACCTGATACATACACTCTATCTTTGGAAACTTCCTTAATATTCAAAGTATCAAAATGAGCTATAACATCTGGGTTTAAGTATGCTGGAGCACTAATTTCATATAAAAGTTGTGCAGTTACAGTTCCAGCAGATACTAAACCGCCAGTGCCTGGATGTTTAGTAATATAAAAACTTCCATCGTTATTGATTTCAGCTATTGGATAGCCAACATTATTAAAGCTTGGTACCTCTTTAAAAAAAGAATAGTTACCACCAGTTGCTTGGCAACCACACTCAATAATATGACCCGCTGCTAATGCGCCAGCCAATGCATCATAATCATCTCTCTTCCAATTAAATTTCCAGGCTGCTGGACCAATTACTACTGCTGCATCCGTCACTCTTGGACATACGACAATATCAGCGCCTTCATCTAATGCATTTTTAATTCCCCATGCCCCAAGATAAGCGTTTGCTGTGAGTATTTGGCATCCTGATTTATCAATCGGGATATTTTTATCAATGTTTAAAAATGATTCTCCTTGCTCTTTTAGGGAGTCTATTCTTGGCATCAAATCATCACCAGTTATATAAGCTACTTTAAGAGAAATATTGAGCTCTTCTAAGATTTTTTCTATTTCATTGGCCATAGAAGGGGGATTTAAGCCGCCCGCATTGGTAACAATTTTAATATTTTTCTCTTTACAGGTTTTCGCTACTGCTTTGACCTGCTTTAGAAAGGTGCCCACGTATCCCTTATCCTCTCCGCGTTGCATCTTTTGATTAAAAAGAATTGTCATGGTGAGTTCGGCCAAATAGTCTCCAGTCAATACATCTATAGGCCCTCCATCCACCATTTCTTTAGCAGCAGATAATTTATCTCCGTAATAACCACTACAATTTGCAATTTTAATAACGTTATCGTTCATGTTAGTTCCTCACTTTGATTCCATTTAAAATTATTTGAGTTATCGAGTTTGCAGACTCTTCAGGGGTGGAATCAATGAGTTTATTTTTTTCTTGAATAAATTCTTTACCAATGCCGCCAAGCAGTATTGCAAATGCTTTTGCGTCTATTTTTATAATTTCTTTTTTATCAATTGCTTGATTCAAAAGTTTTTCTGTCATATTTGTTATAAAACTTGCATGTTGTTCAGCCATAGGTTTCAAACGATCAAACTTACCAATATCTTTCTGTATTAGAGGAAATTTTGGCCCAACTGCCTGGTTCACAATTTTGAGATATTTTTCTAATTTTTCTATTGGTGATTCAATATCAGATATTGAATCTAGAGCATGTTTACCATGTTTCCTTAGGATGCTATCCATTGTCATCACTATTAATTGATCTTTGCTGGGAGCAATTTCATACAAAGTTCTTAATGAAATTTTTAAAGTTGATGCTATTTGAGACATTGTCATCTTGGGAACACCTTGTTCTAAGAGATCTTCAAGGTCTGACATTATTTGACGATGTTTGTCTGTAATAGGTGCAAGTTTTTTGGAGCTTAAACTTTTAATTTTTTCTATGCTTTGCACTATTTCTATTTAATGATCATTAAAAGGGCGCCATTTTCTACTTGTTCGTTTTGATTAACAAACAGCTCATCTATCACTCCATCTTGGGCTGCGATAACAGAGTGTTCCATCTTCATAGCTTCTAATATCACCAAAGTTTCCCCCTTTTTAATCTTGCTGCCTAATTTGACATTAAGTTCAATTACTTTGCCTGGCATGGGTGCTGTTAGTCCGCCATCTGTTAGTTCTTGTCCAATATTTTGAAACTTTGGCAATTTTGTAAATAAAATGTCTCCCCAGGGACCGTGAACAACCAAATCTTCATCTTGCATGGTAACTTTAGAGAAAAATCTCGAGTTATTAATCTCAAGATCTAATCCCGACTCTTTCCACTCAATGACTTTTGCAATTTGGCCTTCGTTTATTTCAAAATGACCATCTCGGTTTGTTTTATAAGATATTGCTATTTCTCCAAGAGCAGATTTGAACTCAATTTTTTGCCTAGGCAATCTCGAGTTTGTCCAGCCTGATTGAATCTCTTTGAGAATAGGAGCATTTTTTCTATTCTCTCCTTGAATCCAAAGAGTTGCCGCTATGGCTGCTTGCTCTAAAATTTCTTGCTCTAGTTCAATTGATCTTTTTGGCTTAGCCTTGGCAATGAAATCAGAAGTTGTATCACCTTTATGAAAGTGGTCAGACCTTAAGCACTCAACTAGAAAATCTCTATTAGTTGTTACTCCTCCAATGTGAAGGGATTGCAAGGCTAATGCTAATTTATTAGCTGCATCAGTTCTATTTTTCCCCTTTGTTATTACTTTGGCTAACATTGGATCAAAATCAGTTCCCACCTCTGAACCTTGCTGAACACCGCTATCCCATCTGACATTAATCTTGTCATCAGGCTCAAATGCTATCAACCTTCCAGTAGCTGGTAAGAAATCATTTGAAGGGTCTTCTGCATAAAGCCTAGCTTCAATCGCAGATCCACTCCATTCAATATCATTTTGGTCATAGCCAAGAGCCTCACCTCTTGCAATTCTCAACTGCTCATATACCAAATCTTTTCCTGTAACTTCCTCAGTAACTGGATGCTCAACTTGCAATCGAGTATTTACTTCTAAAAACCAAAATTCACCTGTTTTGTCATCGACTAAAAACTCTACTGTACCCGCTGATTCATACTTGAGTTTTTTTGCTAACTTAATTGCCGCATCTCCCATTGCTGATCTCATTTTTGAATTTACTCTTGATGATGGTGATTCTTCAATGATTTTTTGATGTCTTCGCTGTATAGAGCACTCTCTTTCACCTAAATGTACTATGTTTCCATACGAATCACCTAAAATTTGTATTTCAATATGCCTCGAAGATGCAACATATCTTTCAATAAATATCCGATCGTCTCCAAAACCCGTTTTAGCTTCTCTTTGAGCTCCTTTCATGGAGTTTTTTAGGTCTTTCTTTGAGTCTACAATTCGCATACCTTTACCTCCACCTCCTGCAGCTGCTTTGATTAAAAGAGGATAGCCAATTGAATTAGCTTTAGATGGATCTGTTGTCATAGGAAGAGTAGGGACTCCAGCTTTATCTGCAATCACTTTCGCCTTTAATTTGTCACCCATGGATGAAATAACCCTAGAGTTTGGTCCGACCCAAATTAAACCAGCTTTAATAACATCTCTAGAGAATTTTGCATTTTCTGATAAGAATCCATATCCCGGATGAATTGCATGTACTCCAGTATTCATCGCAGCTTCAATAATCTCTTTGCCATTAAGGTAGCTATCACTTAACTTAATGGCTTGATCAGCCAGCCTCACAAAAGGAGATTCAGAATCAGCCTCTGTATAAACCGCAACGCATGAAATTCCCATTTCATGTGCAGTTCTAATTATTCGACAGGCTATTTCGCCTCTGTTAGCAATAAGTAATTTGTGGAATATCATAATCTGTAAACTCCATATCCTTGAGCTCCTTCTATCTTTTTACCATTAACCACAGATAAGCAGATGCCTAAAATTGTTCTAGTATCTCTGGGATCAATTAATCCATCATCACTTACAGCTCCAGTTGCTCTTAGAGCAAGCGATCCAGCTTCTTGAACTTTTTCTGCATAAGCAACCATCTGAGCATCTTCTTTCTCATCAAATTTTTCACCTTTTCTAGCAGCTCTTGCTCTTCTTACAATCGACATGACGCCTGCTATCTGCTTTGGACCCATCACAGCAATTTTTGCTGTTGGCCATATAAATGTAAATCTATTATCAAATGCTCTGCCTGACATAGCATATGTTCCAGCACCATAACTTGCACCTAAAATAATTGTTAGATGTGGGACCGTAGAGTTTGAGACTGAATTCAAAAATTGAGCTCCTTTTTTAATTTGACCATCTCGCTCATAATCTTTTCCAACTACAAATCCAGTAATATTTTGTAAAAAGATAATTGGAATATCAATTTGATTGCAGAGTTGAACAAAATGCGCGCCTTTTGACGCACTATCAGGAAATATAGGACCATTGTTTCCTATTATTCCAACTGTATAACCATGAATTGATGCAAAGCCACACACCATGGTTTGACCAAACAATGGTTTGAATTCTTCAAACCTAGAGCCATCTGTAATTCTTCCAATTACTTCTCTGACATCAAATGGTTTTTTCAGGTCTGAGTCAACTAAACCGAGCAAGTCCTCTTGGTCAAGAACAGGATCATCAGACATTAGTGTAGATCCTGAGCCTTCTTTCCTCCAATTGAGATGAGAAACCACTTCTCTGCCAATTCTCAAAGCGTCCATTTCATCTTCCGCTAAATAATCTGCCAAACCCGAAACCTCAGCATGCATTTGACCTCCACCCAATGATTCATCGTCAGACTCTTCACCAGTGGCCATCTTCACTAGCGGGGGTCCGCCAAGAAATACTTTCGATTGTTTTTTTATAAATATATTGTAATCAGACATTCCTGGCTGATATGCGCCCCCAGCAGTAGATGAGCCGAATACTATGGATATTGTAGGTATTCCTAGTTTAGATAATTCTGTAATATCATAAAAAGTTCTTCCTGTTTCTGCGAAATGACCTGCACCTAAAACAGTCCCTCTAGAAGAGTTTTTTCCCTTTCCACCTCCCATTCTTAGATCTCCGCCAGCAGATTCCACGAATTGAATGTAAGGTATTTTATTGACTCTAGCAATCTCCATCGCGCGCGTCCATTTTTTGCCAGAATATGCATGCATTGCTCCAGCTAACACAGTTGGATCATTACCAAAAATCACACATTCAGTTCCAGCAATGATTCCCACGCCTGCGACAGCACCCCCTCCAACTGGGTAATCCGAACCATATGCAGCTAGCGAGCTAATTTCTAGAAAAGGGGAATCAGGATCAATAAAGTTTGCAATTCTTGCTCTGATTGACATTTTGCCTCTAGCGCCCAATCTTTCATGATGATGCATCCCACCACCTAACTCAACAAAATCAAGCAAATCTTCAATTTGATCAAGTTTTTGAAGCATATCATTTTTATTTTTTTGATATTCTTTAGAGTTTCGATCTACATTACTTGTAATTACTTGGGCAATATTTTTTTGTTTGGTATTCATAGATTAACTTTTTTTAAACTAATGGTAATATTTTTATAATAATATTACCATTTAAATCGTATAAAAATATTGAAAGTTTATTTTGAAGCGAAAATTAAATTAAGATCTTAAAAAATTGTTTTTAAGATCTTGTAGAATATTGTCTTAATTTATCAAACTATAAAATTATTATGAAAATTTATAGCTGTAACGATTCTAGAGGTGTAAGACCTATTTGGACCGCAGAGGAAATGGGATTAAGTTATGAGACCGAAATGATGCCATTTCCACCAAGGTTTTTGCACAAGGAATACATGGATGTAAATATTCTTGGAACCATACCCTACCTTATTGATGGCGAGGTAGAAATGACAGAATCAGTGGCTATGTGCCAGTATCTAGTTAATAAATATGGGCCTACAGACTTGCGAGTAAACAGTGACGAGGGTGATTATCATCATTATTTAAATTGGCTTGCTCACTCTGATGCAACTTTAACTTTTCCTCAGACTGTAGTTCTTAGATATACCCTTCAAGAGATCGGTGTTGCAGATAAGGCAGCAGATGGTTATCGAAGATGGTTTATTGCTAGATTGAAGTTACTGGAGCAATCTTTGGGGTCTAGGGAATATCTATGTTCAGATAGATTCACCATTGCAGATATATGTGTGAGTTACGCAATCTATCTAGCTAAGTCACTTCAAATTGAGGAGGCATTTAAGCCCAATATCAAACGTTGGACAGATATGCTTTTTGATAGAGATGGATTTAAAAGAGCCGTATCTATTCGATATGCGAAACCTGAATAGTTAATCTCCAACAAAATTAGCTAATCTTTCGTAGGCTTCAATGAAGTCCTCTTTAAATTCTTGCACAACATCGCTTGCTGAGATTGTCTGATTCATCAATCCTACTCCTTGACCTACCCAGTAAGTTGAAAGCTCTTTTGCTCCCTCATGCCCGCCTTCTGCTAATTTATTAACTTTCGCTAAAGCTGGCTCAGCCACCATGGGTTGAAGAGGCAGCGGAAGTGGCTCAGGAGCTCCGTCTGCTTCCCATGCTTTCGTCCATTCAGATACAAGCTGTCTTGAGTGCTTTCCTGTTCTACTTCTTGATCTAGTAGTTTGACTGGAGGTTGCAGCTACCATTTTCTCTTTAATTACAGGTGGAACCTCAGATTCAGCAGTTGTTAACCATACAGATCCACACCAAGCACCTGATGCTCCCATGCTCATTGCAGCTGCCATTTGTCTTCCAGTTGCGATTCCTCCTGCGGCAAGAATTGGAACATCACCATGGGGCTGAATAGCTTTATGAACCTCAGGTATTAAGACCATGGTCGAAACGCTGCCACAATGACCGCCAGCTTCTGTGCCTGAAACAACCAAAATATCTACACCTGCTTTGACTTGATTGATCGCGTGTTGTGCTGTGCCCAAAAGAGCAGCAACTTTTACATCATTGTCTTTGCCCATTTGCACCATCCAGTCGGGTGGAACGCCCAATGCATTTGCAATTATTTTAATTGGATGACTGAATGCAACATCCAGCAAAGCCTTTGCACCATCTGCCTTAGTATTTTCAGCCATGTAAGTTGCAGCTGGTTTAATTGTTCTTAATTCATCAGCTTCAATGTCATGCTTCTCTAAAACATCTGCCCTAAAATCTGCATATTCTTGCGGGATCATTGAGGTTAATTTCTCAGCATCAAATTTTTGATTTTGATCTGCCATTTTATTGGGGATTAAAACATCCACGCCGTATGGCAGCCCATCGATATGGTCATCAATCCATTTCAGTTCTTCCTCTAGCTGCTCAGGGGTCATTCCAACAGCTCCTAAAACGCCACATCCTCCAGCTTTTGAGACTGCCACAACTACATCTCTACAGTGTGTAAATGCAACAAGGGGGAATTCAATATCAAGAAGTTCACAAATTTTTGAGTTCATTATTTTTCCTAATAGGCAATAGACTGATTTTTATATTACCACTCGGGATACACAAAATGGAATACATCCATCATAATCATTCATGATCAAGTAAAAAATAATGCAATATGAAAAAAATTAAAGTCGACTGCTCGATGATTACACGAGATCCAGCCGAGGCTTCAAAAGTTAGCAAAAACCTTGAAGATCTTGGATACGATGGAGCATACACATTTGAGGGACCGCATGAGCCATTCCTTCCTCTCGCAGCAGCTGCTCTGGCAACAGAAAAATTAGAACTGTCAACTTCAATAGCTGTAGCATTTTCTAGAAACCCTATGACTTTGGCTAATATAGGATACGATCTGCAATTGATGTCCAAAGGGAGGTTCACTCTTGGTTTGGGATCTCAAATAAAACCTCATATTGAGAAAAGATACTCCATGCCTTGGTCTTCACCTGCAAAACGCATGAAAGAAATGGTCAATGCCATTAAGGCCATATGGGAATGCTGGCACGAAGGGAAAGATCTAGATTTCAGAGGAGAATTTTATAAACATACATTAATGACTCCTTTTTTTAATCCGGGGGAAAACTCTTTTGGTCTTCCAAAAATATATGTCGCAGGCGTAGGCCCACTAATGACTCAGGCTGCAGCTGAATCTGGCGATGGGTTTATTGTGCATCCTTTCCATACAACTAAGTTTCTTGAAAATATTACTCTGCCATCCGTAAAAAAAGGTCTTGAACTGTCAGAAACTCAAGAATTCGATTTTTCAGTGGGTGTTATGGTTGCAACGGGAACAACCGATGAAGAAATTGCTAAAGCAAGGGATGCTTGCAAGGCACAAATTGGGTTTTATGGTTCTACTCCTGCATATAAAATAGTTTTAGAACAACATGGCTGGGAAAGCATTCAGCCAGAGCTTAATGGTCTGACTAAAAAAGGTTTGTGGCAAGATATTCCAAGCCTCATTTCAGATGAAATCTTAGAGAGCATCGCAGTGACTGGAACGCCAGATGAAGTTTCAAAAATAATTTTTGATCGATATGGTTCTATTGCTTCAAGAATAGCCCCTTCAATTTTTTCAGGGGATCCTGAAGTAACCAAAGCATTAATTCATGCATTAAAAGAAAAATTATGAGCAAATCTTTTCTTGGGAGGCTAATGCTCGATTTAGATGGAACCTCGCTTACTCAAGAAGAAAATAAATTACTGTTTAATCAACATGTAGGGGGAGTGATTCTATTTGCAAGAAATATCTCTTCAAGAGACCAAGTTCAAGAGTTATGCAGAGAAATAAGAAAGATAAATCCAAAGCTTCTTATTGCAGTAGATCAAGAGGGAGGAAGAGTTCAGCGTTTAAAAGAAGGTTATACAATTTTGCCGTCTATGCAAAAACTAGCTACATTTTTAAATTTAGATAGCGATAAAAATTTTCTCTTTGCAACTGATTTAGGTTGGTTAATGGCCTCAGAGGTGATTGCATCTGGATTAGATATAAGTTTTGCACCTGTTTTAGATCTAGATAATTCGAGAAGTTCCGTTATTGGCGATAGATCAATAGGCGACAATCCAGACCAGGTTATTGCTATTGCAAGCGCCTTTATTGATGGCATGAATCAAGCAGGAATGAAGGCTACTGGTAAGCATTTCCCGGGGCATGGCGGTATCTTTGCTGATAGCCATCTCACTTTTTCTCAGGATACCAGATCTTTTTTAGAACTAGAGAGTCATGACTTGCTTACCTTTGATGCTTTAAAGTTTCAACTGGGTGGGATAATGACGGCTCATATATCCTTTTCAAATATCGATAAAGAGATAGCAACTTTTTCAAAATTTTGGCTGCAAGATATTTTAAGAAATAAAATAGGATTTGCTGGAACAATCTTTAGCGACGACCTCTCAATGAAGGGCTCAGACTATGTTGGAGGTATTGAAGCTAAAGTAGGTAAAGCATTAGAGAGTGGATGTAACATGGTTTTGGTTTGCAATGATAGACCTGCAGCTTTAGAGGCTATCAATTTTTTAGAGAAAGAAAAAATTTCTCAGTCACATAAAATTACTAAATTAAAAGCTTCACAATCAATTTCTTGGACAGACTTGGAAAAAGATGCAAGAAGAATAGATATAATAGATAAATTAAACACCATAGAAAAACTAAAGTTATGATCTCTCTGCCAGACTTATCCGATCAATATTCCGAACAAATCCAAATTGGTAAACTTGCATTGCAATCCTTTGGAAGCAGGTATTCAATGTCAGGAGAGATATATACAGTTTCTTGCTCAGACGATAACTCTGTGGTGAAAGAAGTTCTCTCTCGCGAAGGCATAAATAAAGTTTTGGTCATTGATGCCTCTGGCGTTACTCATGCCTCCATGATTGGAGATAAAATCGCAGAATCTGCAGTAAAAAATAATTGGACAGGTATTGTTGTTAATGGCTGTGTTAGAGACGTTGAAGAGCTGAGGAATCTTCCCATAGGTATCTTTGCTAAAGGAGCGGTTGCGCAAAAAACAAATAAAAAAAACCATGGTTTTGAAAATGTTTTAATTTCCTTTGGAAGCGTGGTTATGACTTCAGGTAAATGGATTTACATTGACCAAAACGGCTGGCTAGTTGCAGATAAAAAGCTAAAACTCTAAATCTTTTATTGCCTGCTCTTTCTCTAACCAAATTGCATCAACAAATGTTTGGAAGTCTCTTCTGTAATCATCTTCTTCTTCGAAAGATCTATTTTTAAGGTTTTCAGGCAACGAATATGTTTTTGCCACTACCTTTGCTTTGCTCAAGTTTCCGCATAGGAAGTCCCATGTTGATCTTTTTTTAGATGCATAAACCACAGTAAAATCAACCAAGGTATTTACTTGAGGCATTCCTGATAATGCAATAGCAAGAGCTCCTACTTTTGGTTTTAATAGATTAGCGTAGGGGGATTCTTGCTCAGCATGCTTTTGCCTTGTAAATCTAGTTCCTTCAGCGAAGCTGAATGCTGTAGAGGGGTTTCTAGAGAATCTTTTTGCAGCTATTTTTGCATTTTCAAAATCAACTTTTTTTAATTCTGGATTTGCTTGAATTTGAGCTCTTGAATGTCTATTCAAAAAAGGCATATCCACTGTTTTATGAACCAAGTAAATGATTGGTATCCACTGCAATTCTTTTTTCATAAAGAACTTTAAAAGTGGGATTTTTTGATGTCCTGCAGCCAATAAAATAAATATATCAGCCCAAGACTGATGATTGCTCATAGCAATGTACCAAGTATCAGTATTCACGTCCTCGGGCATTTGGAAATCCCATTCAATCTTATGCAATATTTTCAGGGCTGCAGTAATGCTTGCGACAGTCGCACTACCCATCGTATTTGAGAATGAGCCCAATAAAACCTTTAAGTTTCTATTTGGAATAATTCTTGGAATATTTACGATTGTTAAGAGGGTAACCGCAAAACTTAGAATTATTAAAATTGAAAAAAAGGTAAGAATGCCTATAAAAAATCTTTTAATTTCACTCATGAGACTTTATTTTAATCCAAAATTCTTCAAGCTCGTCTAAGGTCAGATTGTCTATTTCCTGATTATCTTTAGAAATCTCTTCTTCCATCAGCCTAAAACGCTTTACAAATTTGTGATTGGCTTGATTGATGGCTTCGCTTGCATCTATCTCTAAATGTCTGCTTAAGTTGATAATAGAAAATAATAAATCTCCTAATTCATCCTGAATATTTTCTTTATTATTTTGTTGAATTTCAAGCTTGAGCTCCTTTAACTCTTCTTCAACTTTTTCAATAACATCAATGCTTTCTTTCCAGTCAAAACCTTTTTTGCTAGCTTTTTTTTGTATTTTCTTTGCTTTTAAAATTGGGGGTAATGATGCAGGTATGTCACCAAAAGTATTGCTAGCATCCTTCGGGTTTTTTTCTTGGGCCTTTATTGCATCCCATGCTTGAGTTTGCTCTTGAGCTGAAAGAGGTTTTGGAGCATCTTCAAAGACATGTGGATGCCTTCTAATCAATTTTTTATTTAAAGTATCAACTATCTCATCAAAGTTAAATAACTTTAATTCATTGGCTATCTCTGCTTGAAATATGACTTGAAGCAAGACATCTCCAAGTTCTTCTTTAAGATTGCCATAATTTTTTTTAGCTATAGCATCTGATACCTCATACGCTTCTTCGATAACGCAAGAGGAGAGTGATTCAAGAGTCTGCTCAATATCCCATGGACATCCATTATCCTTGTCTCGAAGCATACGCATTGTCTCGAGCAAGGTTGCTATTGAGGACATCAGAAACCGCTTATATCTGCATACCTAGATTGATGAAACTCTGAGGTTCCAAAGATCTGTTCAGCTACTCGTGCTCTTTTCAGATAAAAACCAATATCATATTCATCAGTTACACCTATCCCGCCATGCATTTGGATTGCTTCATTACTGACCAGGTGAAGCGTTTCACCTGCTTGGAACTTCGCCAGACTTGAAAGCCTTTCTAATTCATTTGAATTTTCGTCTGCAGCATGCATGGCAGCAATAACTGCTGATTTTGTTAATTCAATCTCACAGAACATTTTTGCAGCCCTGTGCTGAAGTGCTTGGAAAGAACCAATTTGAACGCCAAATTGCTTTCTTTCTTTTAGGTAATTAACCGTGACTTCAAAAGCTTCTTCAGTGTTTCCTAACATCTCTGCTGAAATAGCTATTCGACCTAAGTCTAGAATTTTTTCAATTGTTTCTCCCGCTAAGTCTTTTTCTCCAAGCAATGCATTTTGCTCTAACATGAGGTCAGACATCTCTATATTTGCATAATTGCGAGAATCAGCTGTTGAGATCTTAGACACATTGATACCAGCACTCTCTTTGCTTGCAGCAAAAACTGAAATTCCATTAGATTCACCAGATTTACCAGAAGTTCTGGCCACTATTAAAATGATATCAGCACTAGAGCCATCAACAACAAATACTTTTTTTCCATTTAGGACCCAGCGATCTCCATCAAGAATCGCATTAGTTTCTATCGCAAATGGATCATGATGATTTCCTTCGTCAATAGCTAAGGCTGTTGTTAATTTACCAGCTACTATTTTTGGTAGATAATTCTCTTTTTGATCATCTGAGCCAAGCATATTGATAGCTGAAACGCCAAGAACGGATGTTGATAATATGGGAGAGGGTGTAAGAGTTTTACCTAATTCCTGCATGATTACACTGATACCAGCCATGCCAAATTCAGAGCCACCAAATTTTTCAGGAACAAGAATTCCAGACCAGCCTAGCTCAACCATTTCTTGCCAAACAGCATCATCCCAGCATTGGCTGTTTTCGCTATCTCGTAACTCTCTAAAATGAGTCACGGGAGTCTTATCTCTTGCAAAACTTTGAGCCGTATCTTTTAAAAACTGCTGTTCTTCTGTAAGTATTAATTTCATATGTTCCTTAGTTAGGTAGATCTAGAACTCTTCTAGAAATAACATTGAGTTGAACTTCAGAAGTTCCCCCCTCAATTGAATTAGCTTTAGTTCTTAGCCAGGCTTTGGTAATAGCTTGCTCATCATCTGAAAAGCCTTCATCTGTCCAGCCTAAGCCTTTATTTCCCATTGCAGCAATCATAAGTTCATATCGATCTTTGTTATGCTCGGTGCCATAGTATTTAAACATTGATGATGCAGCCGAGGCCTTAGCACCTTCGTCTCCTGAGCGCTGAAGAGTCAACCCAAATGCATGCTCTTTCATTTTGTGTAATGTTATATTTTCTCTTTGTGCTGAATTAGCTATTTGGCCGTTAGCCTCGCCTAAATATTTCTTAGCTATGTTTACAACATCTGCTCCAGATCCAGTCCCGCCTCCAGCAAGACCAAAATTGGAAATAAAGTTTCTCTCATGTTGCAAGAGTTTTTTTGCTATCGTCCATCCAGAATTTTCTACTCCCACAAGATTTTCTTTTGGAGCTTGCACATTATCAAAAAAAGTCTCACAAAATGGTGATTTGCCACTGATGAGTGTGATGGGCTTAGTGCTAACTCCTTCAGTTGCCATATCAATAAGCAAAAAACTAATTCCATTATGTTTTGGCTCTTTTGGACCAGTTCTTACAAGGGCAAATATCCAATCTGCTTTATCAGCATAGGAAGTCCACACTTTTTGGCCATTTACCAGATAGTGGTCGCCCATGTCTTCTGCTTTGGTTGAGAGACTGGCCAAGTCAGATCCTGAGCCAGGCTCGGAATAACCTTGACACCATCTAATTTCACCTTTGATAATTTTTGGTAGATGTTCTCTTTTTTGATCCTCTGATCCAAATTCAATAATGCATGGTGCTAACATCCAAATGCCAAAGCTATTCAATGCAGGCCTTGCCTTAATTCTAAAGAGCTCTTGATGTAGAACTTTGGTTTGGTCTCTGTCTAAGCCTCCGCCACCATATTCTTTTGGTAAATTAGGAGCAGTCCAACCCTTTTCACCCATTCTCTCTAACCATAATTTTGATTCGGGGTTCACGTACTCGGCATTTCTACCTCCCCAAACCTCCTCTTCAGGCACCAGAGGAGTTCTCATGGAAGGGGGGCAATTTTCTTCTAACCAATCTCTGACCTCTTGCCTAAATTGTTCTAAATGTTCCATATTTTTGATTGCTTGCGCTTATTTAAAGAGGAGTTATTATAATCAAGTAATTATTTTTTTGGTAATTTAAAATATGAAATCATACCAAGTTCCAGAGCCTGGAAAGCCACTTGTAGAAGTTGAGTCTCCAACACCTGAGCCAACCGGCAGTCAGGTAATTGTTAAAACCATAGCTTGCGGCGTGTGTCACTCTGATGTGCATATTCACTCGGGGGCATTTGATTTGGGCGGAGGCAATGAATTACCTGTTCCTGTGCCCAATCCATTCACTTTAGGGCATGAAGTTTTCGGTGAAGTTGTAGCAGTGGGTCCACAGGTAACTGATGTGACTGTTGGTGATAAAAGAATTGTTTATCCATGGATAGGTTGTAGCAATTGTGAAGTTTGCTCAAATGGCGATGAGCATTTATGCAATGCAGGTCCCGTTATTGGTGTTATGCAGCCAGGCGGTTTTGGTGATCATGTTGTAGTTCCAGATTCAAAATATCTGCATGATGCAGGAGATACACCAGAACATTTAGCAGGAAGTTATGCTTGCTCAGGTCTTACTGCATACAGTGCTCTTAAAAAAGCTGCTCCGTATCGTGCCGACAATGATTTAATAATTATTGGTGTTGGAGGTGTTGGCATGATGGGATTACAGATTGCCAAGGCAGCTTTTAACTGCAATCCAATTGTTGTAGATGTAGATGAGGAAAAACTCAAATTAGCTCTCGAGAACGGCGCATCAGCAGCTATCAATCCGATGGATGAGGATGCAATGATGAAAGTTTTTGAAATTACAGGTGGTAATGCATCCTCTGCTATTGATTTTGTTGGCTCAGAGCAGTCAACTGCTTTCGGTATAAATCTTTTAAGGAAGGGTGGCAAGTACATTATTGTTGGGTTATACGGTGGCGAGTTAAAGCTACCTTTACCATTAATACCAATAATGGAAAGAGGAATACAGGGGTCATACACTGGCAGCCCTGAAGATATGAAAGAGTTGATGGAGTTAGTAAGGTCTGGAAAAGTTGATCCAATACCTGTAGAAAAGAGACCAGCATGTGAAGCAAATCAGACTTTAGATGATCTTAAGAATGGCAAAATTCTTGGCAGAGCTGCCTTAATGCATGACTAAAGCTCTTGCATTAGACTACTGCATATATTTTTTAACTCATCGTTAATCACTATATCTGCATTTACGTCATAGCGTGTTTTATCTCTATTTAAAATAATAAGCTTTGATCCAGTCTGCATTGCTAAATTAGGTAGTTTTCCAGCAGGCAATACTTTTAAAGATGATCCCATTACTATCATCAAATCACTGTCCTCAACAATATTTGAGGCATGCATCATATCCATTTCATTCATAGGCTGACCAAATGAGATGGTAGCTACTTTTACAACTCCACCGCAATTATTACATTTTGGTAATGGGCTATTAAGCTTAATAGCATCATGAAAATCTAAAATATTTTGCTTCGCATTACACTCCAAACATGCGGCATTGATAGCACTTCCATGAATTTCTATTATTTTATTGTCTGGGATTCCTGATTTTTGATGCAAGCCATCAATATTTTGGGTTATTAAAAAATTGTTTTTTTGCATATTAGTAATTTTTTCAACAAAAGCATGGCCTATGTTTGGTAAGATTTTTTCAAGCAACGAATGAAGCTCAATATTTCTTTCCCAAGACAGCCTTTGTTTTTCCTCGCTCAGCAGAAACTCATTGAACTGAATCGGTTTATTTTTAGTCCAAAAACCATCATTACTTCTAAAATCAGGCAGCCCAGACTCAGTACTGATACCAGCTCCAGTAAGAATAACAGTTTGTTTGCTGGCTTTGACTAGCTTAATGATTTCAAGAAATGTACTCACAAATTTGCTTTTAAATTAGTTACAGAGAGTATAATTGCTCGCATGTTTAAAAATATAGGAATTGTTTTAAAAAAAAGCCTCTCATCCAACGAATCATCAGTAGTGAATGGAATGCTGAGTGTTTTGCTGAGCAACACTAAATCTATTTATTCAACTAATCAGATTGACTTTGAAGGTGTAGAAGTTGTTGATCATGAAAGATTTAATAATTTAGTCGATTTAATTATTGTATTCGGTGGCGATGGCACGTTATTAGGAGCCGCAAGAAAATTTATTGAAATTGAAATTCCTATCTTGGGGATCAATATGGGTGCCGTTGGCTTTCTTACTGATGTAAATATTGAAAATTTTGAATCAGTTATAAAAGATATTTTTAATGGCGATTACATACTTGAAGAAAGGAGCTTGGTAGAAGCAGGTTTCTCAGATCAAGAAATTTTTGGGTTAAATGAGGTGTTAATTCATTCAGGATCTTATGCTCAGCTCATGAGATATAGATTGTTGATTGATGGCAAGACAGTTTATGAACAGCGTTCAGATGGATTAATTGTCGCTACTCCGACTGGATCAACTGCATATGCATTATCTGCTGGAGGATCAATAGTTCATCCAGAACTAAATATCTGGAATATTATTCCGATGATGTCACAGAGCCTTTCATCTAGACCTTTGATAGTTTCTAATAAGAAGTCTCTGGAGATTCAGTTAATTGAAGGACCTCTAGATCATGCGATGGTTTGTGTTGATGGCCAGAAAGATATACCTGTCGAATATAATAATTCTATTCATATCTCTAAGAAAAATTCATCTTTGAAAATCATTCATCCTTCTAACAATGATTTTTATGAAGCTTGCAGAGAAAAATTGGGTTGGAGTTTGGATATTACAGCTAAGAAAATCCGTTAGTCTTGAATACTCGCTCTTTCTATTTTTATATTATTTTAATTGCTGTATTGCTCAGTTTTGGAACAAATTTTGGTTTTAGTGCTTTATTAGAGCCGTTTCTTTTCCTGAAAAATAATGGATCTTCTTTTTATCCATCATTTGAAAATACTTTTCTTGTCTCCAAGGAATGGTGGAGACTCATTACTCCAACTTTTCTGCATTTTTCACTTACTCACCTAATATTTAATTGCTTATGGATATACATCCTTGGTTCAAAAATTGAAATCGTTGATGGCAAAGGCATATTCTTAACTTTATTCTTATTTGCTGGTCTTTCAAGCAATCTAGGCCAATACTTTTTGACTGGCGATTATCTCTTTGGAGGATTGAGTGGGGCTGTGTATGGTCTTTTAGGCTATTGTTTTATATTAGATTTGGATAACAGAGGTCAAAGATACAACTTACCAAATGCCTTATATATTTTTATGTTTATTTGGCTTTTGATTGGCTTTACGGGAGTATTAAAAGTTTTTGGTTTTGGTAATGTTGCTAACATAGCCCATTTAGTTGGTATGATAGCTGGGTTTATTCTTGGCATAATGGCTAAATATACTTTGAAGATTTAATTTGAATGAAAACAATCACTAAAGCAGTTTTTCCTGTCGCCGGTCTCGGCACTAGATTTTTGCCGGCTACCAAAGCTATTCCAAAAGAAATGCTGCCCATAATTGATAAGCCATTAATTGAATATGCTGTTGAAGAAGCAGTAAATGCTGGCATCACTGAGATTATTTTTATTACCAGTCATACGAAAAGAGCGATAGAGGATCATTTTGATCAAAACTTTGAACTTGAAGAAAAATTACTAAACTCCGGTAAAAAAGATTTCGTAGAAAAAATCAATAGAGATATTTTTAAGGATATTAAATTTACCTATGTAAGACAAAGAACTCAAAATGGTCTTGGGGATGCCATTTTGCATGCTGAGCATTTAATCCAAGAAGAGCCCTTTGCAATTATTCTTGCAGACGATTTGATAATAAACAAACAATCATGCATAAGCCAATTAATTGAGAGTTATAAGGAGCATCAATGTTCTGTAATTGGTGTTAATGAAGTGCCAGAAAATGAAACAGAAAAATATGGTGTAATCTCTATCGATAAATCTACTTCGACAAACAAGACACATCTTTTAAAAGATATTGTTGAAAAACCAAAAACCAATGCGCCATCAAATCTAGCAGTTGTTGGCAGATATGTTCTTTCCAGCAACATCTTTAAATATTTAAATAATCTTGCTCCAAGTGTTGGTGGGGAAGTCCAGCTTACGGATGCAATTAGGCTTATGCTTGATAATGAAAAAGTTTTAGGACATATATATGAAGGTGCACATTTTGATTGCGGATCTAGACATGGCTATGTAAATGCCATTAAGCATCTCGCCAAAGACATGTTCGATGAATAAGTTGAATATGGAAACTATTAAATGAAACTGGCATTATTGCTTTTAAGATTACTGCCTCCTGAAATATCTCACTTAGTAGCATTAAATGCTCTAAACTTTTTACATAAACTGAATCTTATTGGCCTATTTTTTCCACATACAGATTCCCCAGAATCAATTGAATTCAAAGGCTTAACCTTTAAAAATAGGCTGGGAATTGCCGCAGGGCTTGATAAAAATGGAGACTTCATAGACTCTTTGGGCGCATTGGGCTTTGGTTTTATAGAAATAGGAACAATTACACCCTTGGCCCAACCAGGAAATCCAAAACCGAGAATATTTCGTTTTCCTAGTCAGGGAGCAATTGTCAATAGGCTGGGATTCAATAATAAAGGAGTTGATTATTTGGTTGAAAAAGTAAAGCTGAAAACTTTTGAAGGCGTTCTGGGTATTAATATTGGTGCTAATAAGGAATCAGAAGGTCAACAAAGAATTGATGATTATGTGGAATGTTTCACTAAGGTCTGCCCCTTTGCAGATTATATTGCAGTTAATATTTCTTCACCGAATACTCCTCACTTAAGATCATTCCACCAAGAAGAAAATTTTTTACCATTATTTGAAGCCTTGAGTCTAGCGCGTAAAAAGATGCAATACACTAACCCTATATTGATCAAACTCTCACCCGATGAAGATGAAGGCATTATTTCTGTGATTTTATCTGCAATTCAAAAATTTGATTTTGATGGAGTAATTGCCTCTAACACCACTGTTAAAAAAAATGATTTAGAACAGTCTACTGGTAAAAATCTTATTGGAGGATTGTCAGGTAAACCCCTTTTTACAAAATCTAATGATCTTTTAAAAATATCCCATTCGCATAACCCTCGCTTGTTTAAAATTGGCGTGGGTGGCGTAGATAATAAAGAGAGCTTTAACTCAAAACTAGACTTAGGAGCTTCCTTGGTGCAAATCTATACCAGTTTTATTTATCAAGGCCCTCAGATCGTCAAGAAATTGTTGGACTAAAATTTTTTATGGAATCTTTAATTATTATTTTTGTTCTTCTTTTTTTGTTTGGAGCAATCAGTTTTTTAAAGCCATCCAAAAAAATGAAAGCTGTCAGTTTGTTAAGAATGAACGCCGCAAAAGAAGGTTTTAAAATTGGATCAACTAATGAGCTGCGAAAAAAATTCAAAAATTGGAATCCTCAAGTTGCTATTTATCAAATTAAAAATTTATCAGAATATAAGAATTTACATTACGTAAAACAAGAAAATGGCCTTGAGCTATACGATCCAATTTCGGTTAAATATGAAAAAAACTTTGAAATAATAGAAAAAAAAATTTCTCAATTACCATCTTCTATACTTGAAATTATTTTTTATCAGTCCAATATAGCAATCGTCTGGAATGAAATGCTTGGTACAGAAGAGCTTCTGAAAATTAAAGAAGCTATATTGAAAATATGAACTTTTAAAACTATTTTATCCATTTATGTCAAAAACTCTCGTTATAGTCGAATCGCCTGCTAAAGCTAAGACTATTTCTAAATATTTAGGATCAGACTATATAGTTAAATCAAGTGTTGGCCATATCAGAGACCTTCCTAAGGGTAAGTCTAAAAAGCCAGCTCAAAGGAATACCATTCCTAAAGATCTTCCAGAAGATGAAAAAAGAAGATTAAAAAAGATCAATGAACGAAGGCGACTCATTAGGAGAATGGGAATCGATCCTGATAATGGATGGGTAGCAAATTATGAAATTATTCCTGAAAAAGAAAAAGTTATTAAAGAGCTAAAAACGGCTGCAAAATCTGTAGAGTCTATTTTCCTTGCAACTGACTTGGATAGGGAGGGTGAGGCAATAGCTTGGCATCTTAAAGAAGCATTGGGTGCAGATAAATTTAATTATTCTAGAGTTAGATTTAATCAAATTACTAAAGAGGCAATTTTAGAATCTTTTCAAGACCCTAAAGATATAGATGAAAGTCTCGTGGAGGCTCAGCAAGCAAGAAGATTTCTTGATAGGGTTGTTGGCTTTGAATTGTCCCCACTTTTGTGGGCAAAAATTGCCCGTAATTTATCAGCTGGAAGGGTCCAATCTGTAGCGCTAAGGCTGTTGGTGGAGAGAGAGCATAGCATTCAAAAATTTAAGCCGGATGAGTTTTGGGAGATTTCATTTTATGCAGAGAATGACAAAAATTCTGCTATTGAATTTAATCTCAATAGAAAAAAATCTGATCCTTTGTTGCAAGCCACAGAGGCTAAAAAAATTGAGGAGCTTATTAGATCTTCAGATTTGCTTGTAAGTGAAGTCACTCAAAAGCCAGTTAAATCAAAGCCAAAACCTCCTTTTATTACATCTACATTGCAACAAGCAGCGAGTACAAAGCTAGGGTTTAATGTGAAGAGAACCATGAGAACAGCTCAAAAGCTTTATGAAAATGGCCTAATCACATACATGAGAACCGATGCCCCTGCTTTATCACCCGAATCAATTGCAGATGCAAGAATGTATATTGAAACCAACCTAGGTGACAAGTACCTGACAAATGCCCCAAGAATATATTCCTCCAGTGAAAATGCACAAGAAGCTCATGAGGCAATAAGACCTACTAATGCATCTACAAAATCTGAAGGTTTAATATCTTCCTCGGATGAAGAAAAAAGATTATATGAATTAATTTGGCAACAGTTTATTGGATCACAGTTACCTGATGCAGAATATTTGGCAACCAATGCAAAAATTCAATTAGAAGAATATATTTTTTCTGCAACTGGAAGAGAGGTTGTTTTTGATGGTTTTACAAGAATTGTTAAGTCCAAATCTGATGATCAAGATGCCAAGATTTTGCCTCCTCTTGAAATCAATCAAAAATTAAATCTTAAAGATCTTGAAAACAAACAAAAGTACACAAAACCCCCAGCTAGGTTTTCAGAAGCTGCATTAGTAAAAGAATTAGAAAAGAGAGGAATTGGGAGGCCTTCAACATATGCAAATATTATTTCTACGATACAAGATCGTGGTTACGTTGAAATTCAAAATAGAAGATTTTTTGTAAAAAAAATTGGGATGATTGTGACAGACAGATTGGTTAGTAGCTTTGATGACATCATGGATTATAGCTTTACTGCTAATTTTGAAAATGAGTTAGATAGAATTGCAAATGGTGAATTAAATTGGAAAGAGGTTTTGAATTCATATTATTCAGCTTTTCAAGACGACCTTTTATCAGCAATGGACGAAGACAATGGAATGGCGCCTAATCTTCCCACGATGACGAATATTAATTGTCCTGAATGTAAAAAAAATAATCTGACCATAAGAAATGCTAGTAACGGGGTTTTTCTTGGATGTGCCGGTTATAGCCTGCCAAGCGATGAACAATGCAAAAAAACATTGAACCTCATTTCAGGTGATGAAGCAGTTAGCGTTGATGATCAGGAGGAAGCAGAGCATTTAGTTGCAAAACGCCGTTGTCCTAAATGTGATATGAGCATGGACAATTATCTTTTAGATGAAAATCATAAATTGCATGTTTGTTCAAATAATCCTGATTGTGATGGGTTTGAAGTTGAAGAGGGCGCATTTAAAATTAAAGGATATGATGGCCCAACGCTCTCTTGTCATAAGTGCGGATCTGAAATGCAGCTTAAAACTGGTAGGTTTGGTAAATATTTTGGTTGCATGAATGATAATTGCGGTGCAACCAGAGCTCTGCAAAGAAATGGAGAGCCAAAACCTATTGTTATGGAACCAATTACCACAGAGATTCCTTGCATGAAGTTCGAAGACAACTATTTACTAAGAGACAGTATGAAGGGGTTGTTTTTAGCAGCTAGCAAATATCCTAAGAATAGAGAAACGCGTGCACCATCTGTTGAAGAATTTAATCAAGCAGTTACCGAAGAAGTATTGCTTGATGCCTGTAAGTATCTAGAAGACCAAGGAAAGCATACTCATCTCTTAGATGCCCCTAAGCAAGACATTGATGGAAACCCTTATATCATTAGATACAACAAAGTTGAAGACACGCATTATCTTGCCTCAGAAAAAGATGGCAAAAAAACTGGAAATACTGCTTCTCATAATGGAGATAAGTGGGTTGAAGTTTCTAAATAATTTATCCTTGATTAATCCTAATTAGTTCCTATATAAATAGTGAGACCTTCCATTTATTATATGAAGGGTGTTAAAGTTTAAGAAAAAAAATATGTCTCAATATCTAGAACTAACTCAACTTCCTGACGGCACTATCGTGCTTAGAAGATCCGATGATCATGAAAATCCAATAGTTAAAATTGAGTTCTCAGGCGAATCCAAGGAGTTTTTAAATGGCACTGAGCTTACAGTTGCAAAAGAAATGATAAGAGCTGGCATAGAAAGTGTCAGCGGCAATTCAATTGATTTTGATGACTTTTTTGACAGTGAAAAAAATAGCCTAAGAAAAAAGCCAGTAGTTCTTCATTAGTGAGTTCTAATTAAACCCACGCTCTTACCCTCAACGAAAGCTTCCTGTTCTCTGAGATCCACTTCAATCGTTGAGTACTCTTTATTTGCTGGAATTAACTCAAGATTATGATCGGTTTTTTTGAAATATTTTAAAGTTACTTCATCCTCTAGTCTCACCACAACCAGATCACCATTTTTAACATCTGTTGTTTTTTTGATTGCCACTAAATCATCTTCGTGGATGCCAGCTTCAATCATGCTAAGGCCCTTAACTTTCAAAAAATAGTCAAAAGTATCGGAAAACATATTTGGATCGCATGGAATTCTTTTTTCTATATTTTCCTCAGCAAGGGTAGGAGAGCCTGCAGCAACCAATCCAATAACAGGCATTTGATCTCCAATTTGTTCAAAAGATTGCTGACTTTTAATAATAGATATCCCTCTTGAGGAGCCACTTTGAATTGAGATATGACCTTTCTTTTCAAGAGCTCTCAGATGCATTTCAGCCGCATTAGGTGATTTAAAGCCTAACTCTTTACATATTTCAGCTCGAGTTGGTGGAAAACCAGTTTTATTGAGATAAACTTCAACACAAGTTAAAACTTTTGATTGTTGTTTTGTTAATTCTTTCATATTTATTTATACTGTATATTTTTACAGTATATAAATTTTGTTATATAACTGCAACCCTCTTAAAAATATGAACTCAAAATTAGTAATTGGAATATCATCGAGAGCACTTTTTGATTTAAGCCAAAGCCATCAAATTTTTGAAAAAAATGGCATTGAAGCCTATCGCGACCACCAAATTCAAAATGAAAACGAAATTCTTGATCCGGGTGAAGCATTTAACCTCGTAACCAAAATTTTGAAAATTAATGAACTTTACAAGGCTGCGGATAGGATAGAAGTAATATTGCTGTCAAGAAATACAGCAGACACTGGTCTAAGAGTATTTAATTCAATTGAGGCTCATAAACTAAATATAACCCGTGCCGTTTTCTGTGGCGGAGAGAGTCCTTATAAATATGTTAAAGCTTTTGGGGTGGATTTATTTTTGTCTAGTAGCAAAGATGATGTCAAGATGGCTATTGAAAATAATGTTCCATCTGCAAGAATTATTCCTTCAAAAACAAAGAAAAAAGTTAAAGGGGGCGATCTCCTTAAAATAGCTTTTGATGGTGATTCAGTTATTTTTTCCGATGAATCTGAAAAGGTTTTTGAAGAAGAGGGCCTTAAAGCTTTTTTAGATAATGAGCGCAAGAAAAAATCAATGCTAAAAGCTGGGCCATTTAAGTCATTTTTAGTCGAGCTGAATAAACTTCAGTCTGAGCTAGATTCTGCAACTAATCCAATCAGAACAGCTCTTGTAACCGCAAGATCAGCTCCCTCTCACAAGCGAGTTATCAAGACGCTTAGAAAATGGGGAGTTAGAATCGATGAATCTCTCTTTTTAGGAGGGATGAATAAGGCAGAATTTTTAAAATCATTTGAGGCAGATATCTTTTTTGATGATCAGCAACAAAATATTACAGATGCATCTGCAAAAGTAACTTCAGCCCATGTACCATTTGGCATTAAAAACAGGAATTAATTATGGATATAGTTTGCTTTGACATGGAAGGCACCCTCACTCCAGAGATATGGGAACAGGTTGCTATTGACTCGGGTATCACTGAGTTAAGTAAAACTACTAGAGATATCCCATCCTATTCTGATCTCATGGACTACAGAATTGAAATAATGAATCAACATAACCTCAAGCTTGCTGACATAATCAGCGCAACCAAGAAACTAGCATTGCTTGATGGAGCTCTTGAATTCTTAAATCAAGTGAGAAAAGAATTTCAAGTGGTTATTTTATCTGATACCTTTCATGAGATTGCATATCCATTAATGGAAAAACTGGGTTATCCTCTTCTGCTTTGTCACACCCTTAATGTAGATGCTGAGGATAATATTCTTGGCTATAAACTAAGGGATCTACAGGCAAAAAAACAAGCAATCTTAGGTTTTCAGTCTATGGGCTATAGATGTTTAGCTGCAGGAGATTCGTTCAATGATTTACAAATGTTTGAAGTCGCAGATCAAGGATTCTTTATTAATGCACCTAAAACTATATCCAGCTCAATGCCTGAGATCCCATCTTTTAATAACTATTCAAACCTCTTAAGTGCTTTAAGGAGTTTTAATTAATACTTATGGATAGTCCATTTTCACTAAATAACTTTTCTAGACCAAAACTAGAGATGCCTGGTAATGAAAAAAAACTTTTGCTTCATAGTTGCTGCGCTCCGTGCGCCGGAGAGATCATGGAGGCTCTGGCAGCATCAGACATCCAGACAACTGTTTATTTTTATAACCCAAATATTCATCCAAAGGAGGAGTATGAGATTCGTAAGGATGAAAATAAGAGATTTTGTGACAAACTTGGATTCGATTTTGTTGATGCTGATTACGATAAAGAAAATTGGTTTGAGAGAATAAAAGGCTTAGAAAATGAACCTGAAAGAGGCAAAAGATGTACCCAATGCTTTGATATGAGGTTTGAAAGGTCTGCTCTATACGCTCATGAAAATGGTTTCAAGGTATATGGGACAACACTTGGAATTTCTCGTTGGAAAAATATGGAACAAATAAATGATTCGGGTAATAGAGCTGCACAGCGCTATGAAGACATCTATTATTGGGATTTTAATTGGCGAAAAAAAGGCGGCTCATCACGTATGATTGAAATCTCAAAAAGAGAAGAGTTTTATCAACAAGAATACTGTGGTTGTGTATATAGCCTAAGAGATACTAATAAATGGCGCCAAGAAAATAACAAAGACCGAATTATTAGAGGGATTAAATTCTATAATTAATTTGGGAAACATACCTTTGGCAAAGTACAATACTGACCAATGAATACTCCGGGGAAAAAATTCAGACAAGCTATAGCAGATAACAATCCTTTAATGGTTGTTGGCGCAGTCAACGCTTATTGTGCAAAGATGGCTGAGAAGGCTGGTCACAAAGCGCTTTATCTTTCTGGGGCTGGAGTTGCAAATGCATCTTTTGGATTGCCAGATTTAGCCATAACAACTTTAAATGATGTGGCTGAAGACTCAAGAAGAATTACTCAAGCAACACACCTCCCTCTTTTAATTGATATTGATACTGGTTTTGGGGGCGCATTCAGCATCAGCCGGACTATTAAAGAGATGATCGCTGCCGATGTTGCAGCAGTCCACATAGAGGATCAGGTCACTCAAAAAAGGTGTGGTCATAGACCTAATAAAAGTCTTGTTGATAAAATTGAAATGAGTGATCGTATTAAAGCCGCTGTTGATGGTCGTACCGATGAAAGTTTTTTTATCATGGCAAGAACAGATTCATATGCAACCGAAGGAATGAATGGTGCGATTGATAGATGTAGAGAATACATTGCAGCAGGAGCAGACGGGTTATTTTTAGAGGCTGTATCTAGTTTAGAGGATTACAAGCAGCTAAAAGATACATTACAAGTACCTGTTCTTGCGAATATTACTGAGTTTGGAAAAACACCACTGTTTACTGCAGAGGAATTGGCATCAGTTGGAGTTGATATAATGCTATTTCCACTATCAGCTTTTAGGGCAATGAACAAAGCAGCAGAGTCTGTTTACCAAGACATCGCTATAAATGGATCGCAATCAAATTCAGTTGAAAAGATGCAAACAAGAGATGAACTGTATGAGTATTTAAACTATCATTCATTTGAGCAAAAGCTAGATGAATTATTTAAAAGGAAGGAGAATAAATAAATGGTTAAGAAGTTAGAAGGTGCCGGGCTTCGCGGTCAAGTAGCAGGTGAAACATCACTATGTACTGTTGGGCAAGAGGAAGGCCTGGCTTACAGAGGTCACAAAATTGAGACACTGGCTGAAAAAGGAACATTCGAAGAGGTTGCTTATCTTCTTCTTTACGGTAAATTACCCAATAAATCAGAGTTATCAGATTATAAATCTTTATTGAAAGGTTTAAGAGATCTCCCAAATTCTTTAAAAAAGGTTCTCAGAGAAATACCTGCATCGGCCCATCCAATGGCAGTAATGGTAACAGGATGCTCAATGCTAGGAAACCTTGAGCCAGAAGAGTCAATGGATGCGCAGATGGACTCTATTAACCGCATGGTTGCAACTATGCCATCAATCGTTACTTACTGGTATAAGTTTTCTCATGATGGCGAAGATATTAATCTTGTAAATGATGAAGACACGATGGCGGGTCATTTTTTGCATATTCTGCATGGCAAAACCCCATCAGATCTTCATAGACGAGTTATGGATGCTTCATTGGTCTTATATGCTGAGCATGAATTTAATGCATCGACTTTCACTGCTAGAGTTTGTGCTTCAACGATGTCAGATATTTTTTCATGTGTTGTTGCAGCTATAGGCTCTCTAAAGGGTCCTCTGCATGGAGGTGCTAATGAGGCCGCAATGGAAATGATTGAAAACTGGAAAACAAGAGATGAAGCAAAAGCAAATATATTGGACATGCTCGCTAATAAAGGCAAAATCATGGGCTTTGGACATGCAATCTACTCCGAAAGAGACCCAAGAAATGCTGTTATTAAAGAATTCTCAAAAGAGTTATCTCACGAATATGGAGATGACTCCTTGTATCAAGTCTCTGAAGAGGTTGAGCAGGTCATGTGGGATGAAAAAAAATTATTTCCAAATGCAGATTTTTTTCATGCCTCAGCATATTTCTATCTAGGAATTCCAACAAAACTTTTTACTCCGATCTTTGTAATGTCACGAGTAACAGGCTGGACTGCTCACTGCATGGAGCAAAGGGCCAATAATAGAATTATTAGACCAAGCGCAGAATATACCGGTCCTGAGACCTCTGTTTGGGTTGACCTCGAAGATAGGGAGTAAATCATGTCAAACAATGTTGAACTGAATATAAGGTCAGGTCCCGATTCTTTGCTCGTAGAAATTGCAGAATATGTATCAAAGCAGGATATAAATTCGGAGCTAGCTCTTTCAACCGCTCGAAATTGTTTAATAGATACAATTGGTTGTGGGTTATTGGCATTAACCTTTCCTGCATGCACAAAAATGCTTGGTCCGATTGTTCCAGGCACAAGTGTGCCTAATGGAGTCAGGGTTCCTGGGACTAATTTTTTACTTGATCCAGTAAAAGGTGCTTTTGATATAGGCTGCATTATTAGATGGCTTGACTATAACGATACATGGTTGGCTGCTGAGTGGGGGCATCCCTCAGATAATCTTGGTGCAATTCTTTCGATAGCAGATTATGTTTCTCAAGAAAATGTTGCAGCTGGCAAAGATCCTCTAACAATGAGAGATGTTTTGGAGTGCATGATCATGGCTCACGAAATTCAAGGAGTTTTGGCTCTTACAAACAGTTTTAACAGAGTTGGTTTGGATCATGTTGTTCTTGTAAAAGTTGCATCAACAGCTGTTGTCATGAAATTGCTTGGTGGAAACACTGATCAAATCATGGATGCCGTAAGTCAAGCTTGGGTAGATGGCCAAAGTCTCAGGACATATCGTCATGCACCCAATGCTGGCTCTAGAAAAAGCTGGGCTGCCGGTGATGCAACTAGTAGAGCGGTTAGACTGGCTCTAATAACTCTTTCTGGTGAAATGGGTTATCCAAGCGTTTTATCAGCTCCAACATGGGGTTTTGAAGATGTTTCATTTAAGGGAGAAAAATTGTCTCTTAGCCAACCTTTTGGCTCATATGTGATGGAGAATGTTCTATTCAAAATTAGCTTCCCTGCAGAGTTTCATGCACAAACGGCTGTAGAGGCTGCAGTTACATTGCATCCTCAAATCAAAGATAGGCTTGATGAAATAGCTAACATAGAGGTTACTACTCATGAATCTGCAATCAGAATCATCTCTAAATCTGGGCAACTAAATAATCCAGCTGATAGGGATCACTGTTTACAATACATGATTGCAATAGGGTTAATTCATGGAGATCTTATTGCTGAACATTATGAAGATGATGTTGCTAGCGACCCAAGAGTTGATGAACTTAGAGAGAAGATGACAATCAAAGAAGATAAGCGATATACAGATGAGTACTTGGAAGCTGACAAAAGATCAATAGCAAATAAAATACAAATATTTTTTAATGATGGGTCTTCAACAGATCCTATTGAGGTCGAGTATCCAATAGGACACAAGCGTCGAAGAGAGGAGGGAATTCCTGTTTTAGAAAAGAAATTTAAGAATAATCTAGGTAAGATTTTTGATAATAAAAAAGTCGCCACTATTTTATCTAAATGCCTTGATCAAGATGCACTTGAATCTATGAGCGTCTTAGATTTCCAAGAGTTATTTACCGTTGAAGAGAATTCTTTTTAAAGGCTTGTTGGAATAAACCTAAGAGCTTCTTGGCTAAATAAGAACGTTTGGTCAGAATAATGGACAGAAGACTCATTTCTAGATGATCCATAGTTATGCATACCGTAAATTGTTTTGCCATCATCGTCTTCGGCAATAATAAAGAACAAACCATCACCTCCAGACATGTTCAAACTCTTAGTTTTTGAATTAGGTGATCCATATACAGCTCTTAAGGTATCAACCGAGCCTTGAATTGGGTAAGTTCTTGATCCTCTAGAAATGGTATTGATTAAACCCCACTGATCAGAATAGTTTCTTTGAATTTTCTGAAAAAGACTATCGCATTCTTGTTTAGCTAATTTGTATGAGGGGGTAGGCTTGCTGTTCATTTCTGAAATCCACTCTTGTGCCATAAAGCACATTCCTAGACCGGCATTGGTATTCTTTATATCAGTTTTTCTGTTCCAATTTTGCAATGCCAGTTCAAGGTTTTCGTCATATTGAGCAATTGATTCCAGATATTTATATTGTCTTGAATTCTTTGAGTATGAGTTATCAAACTTGATTTCAATAAATCGATCCAAGCTAATGCTTTCATCTGACGAGAGAATTTCATTTGCCACATATGATCTATTTGTAAGTCTCTGTTCAAAATGAATATTTTTTTTCATTGTTTTCATTTTTAGAGAATGATCTCCCATTACAGAAAATGGATTTTGATTAGTGCTTTGAATCCAACCATTGGAGGGATTTATAAACTTAGGTAGGTCATGAACCAATTTGCCATCATCCCAGATATCATTAGAGCTTGAGCTTATTAAAATTTGCCTTGCTTTTGGAGCATCAGTTCTGACAGGAATTCTTCCATTGTAAAAATATCCAATATTCCTATTAGAATCCATAGTCACAAAGTTAAAGCTAGGTATTTTTCTTTTGGCAAGTTGTTTCTCAAATTCATATACGTCGGTTGAGTTACCTATTTCATACCAGCCCTCTATTTCATTAAAAGAGTTCTGGTTTATATGCCTAAGAGCAAAATACCTTCCCTTCATTTCTAAAACAGGACCAAACTTTGAGTATCTAAATTTTTGCTTTGTACGTAATTTCAAAAAACCAAAAAGTTTAAATGCCAAATAATCCTCTTCAATCTCAAAAGATTCCCATTTATCATCTAGCAGATATTGATTTGAATTCTCTGGATTAATTGTCAGTTCAAATATATCCATTACATCGGGGCGATTAACGGTAGCACCCCAGCCAATATCTTTGTTAAAGCCAACGTTAATTAAAAAAGATCCTGGAAAGTTGCCACCATGACCATGCCACCCTGATTTACTCTCAATATTTAATTCATACCAACCGACCGGCCCAGACAAGGGTTGATGTGAATTAATTAGAAGGTAAGAAGCATTTGAATCTGCTTTTATTGAGTTAATGGCTATAGCATTCGATCCTGTTGGAATTGATGTTTCATCCTTTGCAGCCATCTGCGCCAAGTCTCTATCTAAGCCTGCAAAAAAAAGATGCTGAATATATGATCCGGCAAGCACATCTTCTTGAGTAATTGGGTGAAGGGAAGATTTAACTTTATCTGGATGTTCTTTTGCATAAGCGTTTACGCCATCCGCATATGCTTGAGCCATGGAAAGTATATTTTGAGAAAGTTGTTTCTTTCCAATATTCCTTACCTTCGAATGAACTTTTAATAACCTAACCAGGTAGTCGGTATCAATACTATCAAGACCATTATAAATTGCATTTTGACCTCGATACAAAGGCATCAATTCCACAAGATCCTCGTATGCATCTTCTGCATGAACCAGACCTATTCCATACGCAACATCTTGATCAGTTTGACCTTTGATATATGGAACTCCCCAAAAATCTCTATCAATGTAAACATCGTATTGATTGCTAATTTCAAAAGTTGAATTCTGTTCAAGCGTTGAGCAAGAACCCAAGACAATACTTAAGATAGTAAAGAGCAAACAAGCACTTGAAATTTTTTTTATCATCACAAATATATTGTAATAGTTTCTGATATAAATATTTCTTAATCATGCAAAAAAATATCTTGGTAATAGGTGGCAATTCTTTAATTGGTCAGGAGGTAATAAAGCTATCCAATTCAAAAGGTGATAACGTTATTGCAACTTCGAGATCGACAATAGATCTACCTTTAGAGAATTTCATTCAATTAGATCCAAATGAAGATTTGTCTAGCCTAGATGCTTTACCAGACTCAATCGATGCATTGCTTTATTGCCCAGGTTCTATTTCACTTAAATCAATTCAAAGAATGGATATTTCTGATATAAGGGAAGATTTTAGGATTAATGTTGAGGGCGCTTTTAACATCATAAAAAAAGTTCTACCTAATCTTAAAAAAGACGAGGGAGCCTCAGTTGTTTTCATCTCTTCTGTAGCTGCCAAGAGTGGAATGACATTTCATTCTTCCATTGCAGCATCAAAGGCTGCCCTAGAGGGCTTTGCTAGAAGCCTTGCTTCTGAGCTTGCACCCAGAGTAGCTGTAAATTGCGTTGCTCCATCCTTAACCAATACCCCAATGGCTGAACATCTTCTTAATAATGAAAAAAAATTACAATCCTCCGAAGAAAGACATCCACTCAATACCATTGGAGATCCAGCTAAGGTTGCTAAGGTCATATATAACCTTTTTTCTGCTAAAGAAGATTGGATTACCGGTCAAACAATTAGTATTGATGGCGGACTATCAAGCCTTAGATAGGCTCTATTAAACTTTTTAGTCTATAATTCTGCGTATGTCAGGCAATACATTTGGAAAATTATTTCAAGTTACAACATATGGAGAAAGCCATGGGAAGGCGCTCGGATGCATAATAGATGGTTGTCCGCCCCAATTAGAAATTTCAACTGATGACATTCAATCTGAACTGAATCGCAGAAAACCGGGTCAGTCTGATGTAACCACACAAAGAAAAGAGGATGATTTGGTAGAAATTTTGTCAGGTGTATTTGAAGGAAAGACCTTGGGAACTCCAATTAGTTTAATTGTTTATAATCAAGATCAAAGATCAAAAGATTACTCGAATATTAAAGATGTTTTTCGTCCTAATCATGCTGATATAACCTATCAAGCTAAATATGGTCATCGAGATTATAGAGGCGGTGGTCGATCAAGCGCAAGAGAAACAGCGATGAGAGTAGCAGCTGGCGCAATAGCTAAAAAATATCTTAACTTGCACGACATTCATGTAAATGGTTATGTGAGTCAAATTGGCTCTATTTCAGCAGATAAGATTAATTTATCAAATGCAAATTCTAACAAGTATTTTTTTGCAGATGATTCTAAATTGGAAGACTTAGATGTTCTGTTTGCGGATTTGATTGCAGAAGGTAATTCAGTAGGAGCAAAACTTGGTGTAAGAGTAACCAATTGCCCAATTGGTCTAGGTGAACCTGTTTTTGACAAGTTTGATGCAGATTTAGCAAAAGCTATTATGAGTATTAATGCTGTGAAATCTGTCAGTATTGGAAATACTCATAATATGTTGGATCTTAAAGGTTCTGAGGTCCGAGACGAAATGACAACAGATGGTTTTAAATCAAATAATGCTGGGGGGATCTTGGGCGGAATTACAAATGGTGACTTGATAGAGCTTGAGTTCATTATCAAGCCAACATCTAGCATTAAATCAAAAGGCCAAACAATTAATGCTAGCGGCGAAGAAGTTGAAGTTGAAGTAACTGGCAGGCATGATCCTTGTGTTGGAATTAGAGCGGTTCCTATAGCTGAGGCAATGGTCAATTTGGTTGTTATGGATCATTTATTGCGGAATGAAGCTCAGTGTGGAATGGTTGATCAATCTACTCCATTTAATAAATAGGATGTCTGCCACTTTATATGACAAGCTCTGGAATGAGCATCTAGTTCAAACTGACGATACTAATGAGTCATTAATTTATATTGATAGGCACTACCTTCATGAGGTGACTTCACCACAAGCCTTCGAGGGTCTAAGGCATAAAAAATTAAAACCATGGCGATTGGATGCAAATGTGGCCACTCCTGACCATAATGTTCCTACTGATCGAGGTAATGGTTTTGATGCTGCATCAATCAAAGATGAGGTGGCCAAAATTCAGGTAGTTGAACTTGATAAAAACTGCAACAGTTTTGGGATCCATCAATTTGATATAACTTCAAATAAACAAGGTATTGTTCATGTAATGGGCCCAGAGCTGGGATATACATTGCCAGGCATGACAATTGTGTGTGGCGATTCTCATACATCAACTCATGGAGCATTTGGATGTTTAGCCATGGGCATAGGAACTTCTGAAGTTGAGCATGTGTTAGCCACTCAATGTTTAAAAATTACTAAGTTAAAAAACATGCAAGTTAATTTTAATGGCATACCTCAAAAAGGAGTGACCTCAAAAGACATTGTTTTGCATTTAATTAAATTAATCGGAACTGCCGGAGGCACTGGCCATGCTATAGAGTTTTCAGGCTCATATATCTCGTCCGCATCAATGGAATCTAGAATGACAATCTGCAATATGGCTATTGAGGCTGGAGCAAAGGTTGGTCTTACAGGGGTTGATTCAACTACTCTTGATTATGTTAAAAATCACTCTAATCTATCAGATTCAATGTTTAGTAAAGCCAGCAAGTATTGGCAGACTTTAAAATCAGACCCTGATGCAAATTTTGATAAATCTATCAATATTGATGTGTCTGAAATTAAACCACAAGTTACCTGGGGTACTTCACCTGAAATGACAATAGATTTTGATGCCGATATTCCTACTCAAGAGAATGTTGATGAAGCAAGTCATGAAAACCTATTGCTTGCAAAAACTTATATGGGTCTCGATGAATCAAAAACCCTTCAGGATTTAAGTTTTGATAGGATTTTTATTGGTTCTTGCACTAACTCAAGGATTGAAGATCTGCGTGACGCTGCCTCAGTCATACAAGGAAAGAAAGTTTCAAAAGATATTACTGAAGCCATTGTGGTGCCTGGTTCGGGCATGGTGAAAGCTCAAGCAGAAGAAGAGGGCTTAGACAAAATTTTTGTTGATGCAGGTTTTTTATGGCGTGATCCAGGTTGTTCAATGTGTTTAGGCATGAATCCTGACCAGCTAAAGCCTTATGAGCGTTGCGCATCAACCTCGAATAGGAACTTTGAAGGCAGGCAAGGCAATCTTGGCAGAACTCATTTGATGAGCCCACTGATGGCTGCATTAACAGCGATAAACGGCAAAATAATAGATCCTCTTCATCATGACTAATTCACTTATCACAGGCATCGTAGCAACTTTTGATAGGGATAATATTGATACTGATCAAATTATTCCAACTGAGTATCTCAAATCCATAAAAAAATTTGGTTTTGGAGATTTTCTATTTGATGGCTGGAGATATTTAGATGCAGGGAGGCTAGATATGACCTCAGATGATCGATCTAAAAATCATGATTTCATCTTAAATAAAGAACCATTTACTAACTCTGCAATCCTATTAACTAGAGATAATTTTGGTTGTGGCTCAAGCAGAGAACATGCAGTATGGGCTCTAAGAGATTTTGGTTTTAAAGCAGTAATAGCAAGCTCGTTTGGAGATATTTTTTACAACAACTGTTTTAAAAACTCAGTTCTTCCAATTGTGCTGACCAAAAAGGAAATTAACCATTTATTTGAAATTTGTAGCACTTCACCGACTAGTTTTGAAATTGATTTGGTGAAAAAAAATATTAAATTTGATGGTGAATCTTCTTATTCATTTAATGTAAAGGACAGCCTGCTTGATCGCATTATTAATAATTTAGATGATGTAGATATTACTTTAAAACATAAACATCATATTGAAGCTTTCGAGAAAATAAGAAGAAATAATAGACCCTGGCTTTTTGACTACAACAATTGAGTGCAAAAATGACAAAAAAAATATTAATTCTTCCTGGAGATGGTATAGGTAAAGAAGTAACTTCTTCAATGAATGAAGTTTTGCAATATCTTATCGATGAGCAAAATTTAGATTTTCAGTTATCTGAAAGAAAAGTTGGCGGTTCGTCTTTCGATGAGTTTGGCACACCCTTGACTGAAGAAACATTGGATATGGCAAAGAACTCAGATGCAATTTTATTTGGCGCTGTTGGTGGGCCCCAGTGGGATAATCTTGATTGGGACGTACGACCAGAACAAGCTTTATTGGGGTTGCGCAAATCTCTTGGCCTGTTTGCTAATTTAAGACCTGCTTTTTTATTTAATGAGCTTGCATCTGCATCCCCACTGAAAAATCATATTATTGAAAATTTAGATATCCTCATAGTCAGGGAGTTAACAGGCGGAGTTTATTTTGGAGAGCCTAGAGGAATTGTCGAAAATGAAACTCCTAAGTATGGTTTTAATACAATGATCTATAACGAAGATGAGATTAGAAGAATCGCCAAGGTCGCTTTCGAAGCTGCAATGAATAGAGACAAAAAGTTATGTTCTGTTGAAAAAGCCAATGTTCTAGAAGTTTCAAAATTTTGGAGAAGTGTAGTCACCGAAATAAGTGCCGAGTACCCTGAGGTCGAGCTTTCACATCAGCTTGCAGATAATACTGCTATGCAGTTAGTATTAAATCCGAATCAATATGATGTGATTGTTTCCGGAAATCTTTTTGGAGACATGCTTTCAGACATTGCAGCAACATTAAGCGGTTCAATTGGAATGCTTCCCTCTGCCTCTTTAAATAGCTCCTCTCAAGGCATGTATGAACCATGTCATGGCAGCGCACCTGATATTGCTGGTCAAGATATTGCAAATCCAATTGCTATGATTGCTTCTCTCGCAATGGCTTTTGAATACTCGCTTGAAAGAGTTGATCTTGCTAGAAGAATTGAATCAGCAATAAAAACTTTTATAAGCAAAGGTTATAGAACAAAAGATATATCCACCTCAAATGAATTCATGAAAACAAAAGAAGTTGCTCCATCTATAATTAGCATTTTAAAGGATGAGCATGAATAAAGGAGTATCTCTTGCTTTGGTCGGCGCATCTGGTGTTGTTGGGACAAAAATCATCCAATTACTTGAAAAAAGAGCATTTCCTCTGGACAAATTTATACCTCTTGGTAATTCGACCGTAGGATCATCAATTCAATTTAATAATCAAAAATATCAAGTTGAATCATTACAAAACTTTAGCCCTGAAAAAGGACAATTTATTATATTTTCTGCTGGCTCAGGTGTTGCAGAGAAATATGCAAGAAACTTTGTTGCGCAAGGAAGCTTTGTAATTGATTTATCCTCTAATTTTAGATATGAGGATGATGTTCCTTTGATCATTCCAGAAATTAATGGAGAAATTCTAAAGAGTCTCTCAAAACCATCTCTTATAGCTAACCCAAATTGTTCTACAGCTCAGTTACTAATGGCTCTAAAACCAATCCATGATCAAGTAAAAATCAAGTTTTTAAATATAGCTACATATCAAGCAGTATCAGGAACTGGAAAGGCTGCATTAGAGGAGCTCCATAATCAAACATATTTCATTGATTCAGCAACTCAATCACCTGTATATCCAAAACAAATAGCTTTTAATGTTATTCCGCAGTGTGATATTTTTTTAGAAAATAATTTTACCAAAGAAGAGATGAAGCTAGTTTGGGAAACTCACAAAATTCTTGATCCAAACATTCAAGTTCAAGCAACCTGTGTAAGAGTTCCAGTATTTAATGGGCATTCGGAAGCTGTCTTTTTCAAGGTCGATGAGGAAATATCCCGAGAGGGAATTATGGAAATCCTAGAAAATTCACCAGGAATAAAAGTAATTGATGACCCGCAAGAAGCCTTATATCCAACCCCTGTTGAAAATGCTTCGGATACAGAGGACGTTTATGTTGGACGAATTCGTTCGCAGAAGCTCGATGGTGAATCATGGATTTCAATGTGGATAGTGGCTGATAATGTTTATGGCAAAGGGGCGGCTTTGAATGCAGTTCAAATATGTGAAGAACTTCTTGGTATCAACTCATAGAAATGAAAAAGCTTATTCTTTTTATAGCTCTTTTTAGTCATAGCCTTTATGCAAGCATAGTCATTGGAAGTCCTAATGTAGAAATTAATTCAGAAGGATTATATTTAGTCCAAGTTAAGATCAGCTCAACAACTAATTTAGCTGAAGATGATATCTCTATCACAAACTTTAAATCAAATGATGACTTATCTGATTTTAACTTTGAGTTTAAAATTTTTGAGAATCTTCAAGATTATAAGCGTCTAACCTTAGCCTTACCCAGCACCCATTTAGAAGACTATATTTCTTTTCGGCTAAATATCAAAAACGAATTAAAAAAAGATATTTTTATATTTCTTCCGCAGAATGCTCTAGTTCCCAGAGCAAAATCTCAAGTTTCTTTTAAATTGCCATCAAAAAAAATTTATGGCGAGCCAAAAAGATATGATTTAGAAAAAATATTATCCGAAGAGTCCAATTACGAAGATCCTGAGCCCCTTGAATCTAATGCTTTCTCTCTTGCAAAGCCGGCTAATGATATTACTGAGGTAGCTGAAGATCCTAAGAGTATTCCAAGCGATGAGGTGGAAACTATTTGGAGCGTTTCGAAATCTGTCAGTCAGAATTATGACGCTTCAATTTATCAAATTATGTGGGGTTTTTATCTTGAAAACCCGAACGCATTCATCGATGAGGATATTAATAGGGTAAGAGGGGATATTGATCTTGCTTTACCCTCTCAAGAATTGGTTGCCTCAACTTCAGCAATTTCTGCCAAAGAATCTATTGCTTTCATGGATGCACGAAATAGTCAGCTCAAAAGATCTGCAATTAAACCAATTTTAAAATTAACTGCTCCAGTGGAAATTTTTACTGATACAGAAGTGATGAAAGATTCCATAAATAGCTCAACTTCTGAGTCACAACTGGATTTAGTCAAAGAGGTTGATAATTCCCAGTTAAATGCTTCAGAGATTGTTGAAAAGAATACTTCATTCATTGAGTTAAAATCACAATCTGATTTTTCTATAAACGCAAATACTTCTAAAAATTCTCAGGCTTTTGATCTGCGGGATCTATTTTGGGTTGGTGTTTTGTCTTTGTTGTTAGGTTTCGCAATAGCTTACATGCTTATTCGATCAAGCAAGAGACCTACATTTACAAAAGCTGCTGTAGAAGATGATTTACAAGATGAGAGTAACACTTTCCAAACTAACTTGAGCATATCCAATGATATTGAAACTCAAGAATTAGATTTGGTTAGAACTTATATAGAGATGGATGACTGGGAGAGCGCAACAAAAATTTTAGATAAGCTGATAGCAAATTCAACAAATGATCTTATAGTTTCAGAGGCTTGCTCCCTTTTAAAAGAAAAGAAATAAATTGTGAGATTTGTAGGTATTTGTCAATACGATGGTTCTAATTACTCTGGATTTCAATCTCAAAAAAACGCATCCTCCATTCAAGATCAGATTGAGTCAGCTATTTCTTCTATTGGAACGCTTGATGGGCGAATTAATTATGCTGGTAGAACAGATGCCGGAGTTCATGCCACAGGTCAGATTTTCGATTTCTCATCAAACGATAACAGAGAAATAATTCAATGGCTTAAAGGTCTAAATTCGCTGCTGCCAAATGATATTTCAGTTTCCTCTATTCAAAAAGTACCAGATGAAT
>Ga0213863_10000045_pt1 | contig 88436 bp, 71 predicted proteins | sample PICome_8_FD_160128 | JGI IMG/M metagenome (GOLD analysis project Ga0213863, IMG submission 160128) | Coastal seawater microbial communities near Pivers Island, North Carolina, United States - PICO497 | ecosystem: Environmental > Aquatic > Marine > Coastal | place: USA: North Carolina...
ATTCACTTTTAGGGCTCCATGTCAAACAGACCCTAATTTTTATGGAGATTTGATAATTTTTAATAAAATAGTTTATTATTTAATTTTAATAAATATTTGCCATTCAATCCCATAACACTCATCTGGTGATAATTCTTTTAATCCAATTTTGTTATTAAAACTGTCTGAAATGCCTGTCATTGGTTCAATGGCTATAGCATTAGTATTAACTGGTGTATATAATTGTAAAAAGTTCTCTTTTTCAGACGAGTTCAAAACCAAGTCATATTCTGGTGTGTAAAATTTAACGCCCGGATGCTCTAAAATAAAAGCATCATCAAATAGTTTTTTGTTCAAACTTAAAGGCATTTTCGAGTTAAAAGGTTTAACTCCTATAGATATATTATTTTTATCGGATATAATTTTTTTTGTGCTGCCAAACTCAATCTCACTTGCCTCCAAATCGATGCTGTTAAAATAGGGGTGCCATCCAAGTGTAAAAGGAAATTTTTTCTCGTCTATGTTAATTACATTTGTCTTTAGGTATAAAGCATCTTTTGTAAGTTTATAGAGGAGTTCGATTCGAAACTTAAATGGATAGCCAATTGGTGGATTTAGTTCTTCATAAAAAAGTTTAATTTCTGCCTGATCATCAAATTGTTTTTGTTCTTCAACATTAAAGGTTTTATCATAAACTAATCCGTGAAGTGCATTATTTGCCTCTTTTTCATTACAATATAAACTGTAATTTTGGCCTTCATAGGCATATTTCCCATCCTTAATTCTATTTGCAAAAGGAAATAATATAGAACAAGGATAAGTTTTTTTATGATCCAATGGTTTAAGGTTTGTAATAACTTTGACATTATTAACAAACAATTCGTCAATGCTAGCTCCATAACTTAGGTTAATTCTAGCTTTTGTTCCATTTTTAGAGTCTATTAACTCAATTGCGTTTTCAGTGGTATTTTTTATTTTTTCTATTCTGAACAAGGAAATAATTTAATAGTTAGTTACTAAAAATACGATTTTACCACATACTTCCAATAAATAAGTTTAAACATCCCCATTAGTCATAGAATTTGCAACAAATTTATCATACGTCGGTTCAAATAAACATTAAGTTTGATTGAATCAAAATATAACATGACTAAAACAATTCAATTTACTTTTCTATTTTTCTTTTTTTGTGGTTTAATTCAGGCTCAGGTTTCAAATTCTTCTCCAAATATTATTTTCATTGCGGTTGATGATTTGAAGCCAACTATTGGTGCTTTTGGAGACGATTTAGCACGCACTCCAAACATTGATTTACTAGCCGAAAACGGTACAGTTTTCTTAAATAACCACACCCAACAAGCTGTCTGTGGTCCAGCTCGTGCCAGTCTAATGACTGGAAAGCGTCCGGACTATACAAAGGTTAGAGACTTAAAAACTAAGATGCGCGATATGGTTCCAGACATTGTTACCATTCCTCAATTCTTTAGAGATAACGGCTACACAACTGTTGGACTAGGTAAAATTTTTGATCCTCGCTGTGTAGATCAATTTAGAGATAAACCCTCATGGTCTATCCCATACATGCCTGAACACAAATTTGACTATCCTAGTGACTATGGTCCACCTGCTATGGGGTTTTACCAAGACCCAAAAATTAAAGCACATATTAAAGAATTAAGAAATGAAGCAAAAGCTAATGGGGTTAAAAATTTAGGAAAATATTTAAGAGATACATTTAAACCCCCTTTCGAAAAGACTGATGCCCCAGACGATGCTTATGTAGATGGCGCTTTGGCAATATACGCCAATAAATTTCTTGATGAATATAAATTAGAATCTAGTGAACCATTCTTTTTAGCTGTTGGATTTAAGCGGCCTCATTTGCCATTTACGCCACCAAAGCGTTATTGGGACATGTATGATCCATCAAAATTTAAAATCAATGAATTTCAACAGAATTCTAAAAATGGTCCTAGAATAGCTTATCATAGCTCTGGAGAACTGAGATCTTATATCACTCCAGAAATTTCATATGAAGTTTCAAACAGCAATCGAGTAATACTTTCTGATGAATTTCAAAAAGATCTGATCCATGGATACTATGCCAGTACTAGTTTTATTGATGCGCAAATTGGTAAAATTATGGATAAGCTAAAAACAACAGGTTTGGATAAAAATACGATTATTGTAATTTGGGGCGATCATGGATGGCATTTGGGCGATCATGGTCTGTGGAATAAGCATTCGAATTTTGAGCAAGCTACCCGTTCACCACTTGTTATTTTAGACCCAAGAGTTAATAAAAAAATACAAATTAAATCACCAACAGAATTTGTTGATATTTTTCCAACACTTTGTGCTGCTACTGGGTTTAAAATACCAGAAAACTTAGATGGAAAAAATTTAATGCCATTAGTTAGGGGCGAACAAATATCTGTGAAGCCTTTTGCGGTTAGTCAATGGACTAATGCTAAAAAAACAGGATATAGTTTCAGAACTGACCGCTACCGTTATACGGTATGGCTTAATGGTAAGAAAAGCACAGATCCTGTTTTTGAAGAAGATATTTTTGCTGAAGAACTCTATGATTACAAAATAGACCCAGCAGAAACAGTTAATCTTGCAGGAGATGAAAAATCAAAATCTTTGATTCAACGATTTCAGAAACTAGCGGCTAATTTTTTCAATACGCAAGGTAATACTCCCATAAAAGATTTAGTAAAAGCTTCTCAGAATAAACTATTGATAGGAGCCACTCTTAACCATCATGAACTTGGAGGTAAGGAAGAAGAACTTTTCTTGAAAGACTTTAAATTCTTATGTCCTGCAAATGCTGCTAAACAACAACGTGTGTATCCTAGACCAGGTGTTTGGCAATGGGATAGAATAGATGAGTTCCTCGAGTTTTCAAAAACTCACAATCTTTCTGTTCGCATTCATGGTCCCATCAGCCCACAAGCTTCAAAATGGGCCAAGGAAGACCGCAGGACAGCAGAAGAGTTAGAGGATGTTATGATTGAATTTATGACAGCTTCAGCCAAACGTTATAACGAAGAATCAACGGTACATTACATGGATGTAGTCAATGAAACTATTTTACCTGATGGCAGTTGGTTTGGTCCAAAACCAGGAACCGATCGCTGGGAAAACCCTTGGCTAACTATGGGACTAGACGAAAATGGTGTTCCGAATTATATCGTAAAAGCTTTTGAAATAGCAACGAAACATGCACCTAACGTCAAGTTAGTATACAATCAAAACGCTGGCATGCAAAAACCCATGTGGGACAAGGTTAAAGAAACTATTCTTTATCTAAGAAATAAGGGTCTTCGTGTAGATGGAATTGGCTGGCAAGGTCATTTAAAGTTAAGTAAAACTACAGCTAATTTTATTGAAAAAACAGATCAAGCTTTAATGGAATTATCAGACTTAATAGATTGGGCTCATGCCAATGATTTAGATTTTCACATTACGGAATTGGATTATAAAATAGCTGATAAATCAGATTTACTTAAGGAATTTCAAACACAAGCTATTATTTATCAAAAAATAGTAAATGTTTTACAATCTAAAGTTAATTCTGGTGTGGTTACTCTGAATTTATGGGATATGGGTGAGCGATTTAAAAAACCCGATATTTATTTCCAATCCATATACGATTCTAATTTTGAACCTACACCAGCTTATAGTATAATTAAAAAAGCTTTGATAAACAATCAATAAAACCTATAATCTTTTAATCAAATTTTGCCGCTTTATATCGATAAAGTACTGCAGTTGAAGCTTTGAGCTAAAGACTGAACACATTTAATCAATCCTTTAAATAACATAGGTATGAAAAAATTAAAAATTTTATTCTCTCTACTTGTAATTTCCTATTGCAACGGACAAACTAATACGAACGTTGATTTATCATCCAATAGTCGCCCTAATATTGTTTTTATAATGTCTGACGATCATGCCGTTAGTGCCGTAAGTGCTTACCAAGACTGGCTCGCAGAATTGGCGCCTACTCCAAATATTGATCGCATTGCCGAAAATGGCATGCTAATGACCAGAACGTTTAATACCAATTCTATTTGTGGTCCAAGTCGAGCCTCAATTTTGACCGGAAAGTATAGTCATGTTAATGGGTTTTTTAAGAATGAAAAAGGAGGAGATTTTGATGGTAGCCAAATGACATTTCCCAAGCTATTTCAAAAATCAGGTTATCAAACGGCTGTGATAGGAAAATGGCATTTGGGAACAAATCCAACCGGTTTTGATTATTCCAAAGTCATGATTAATTGGGGTGGGCAGGGTACTTATTTTAACCCTGTTTTTTTAGAAAATGGAAGAGATACAATTGTTGAGCGTAAACGCCATTCAACTGCACAAGTTGCTCATGATGCCATAAAGTGGTTGGATCATGAACGTGATAAAGAAAAACCCTTTATGCTGATGTATCAGTTTAAGGCGCCGCACCGACCATGGGAGCCAGCGGAAGAATTTCATTCGCTTTTTAACGACGGTGATTTTCCTCATCCTCCAAATTTTAATGATGATTATGAGGGGAGAAAAGCAGCAAAAGACCAATGGATGGAGATTGAAAACCACATGAATCGTCGTGATTTAAAAATACCACCACCAGATGGACTTAAAAGGCGAGAATTGAATGATTATTATGCCTATGGTAATCAAGGTCAGTTTTGGGCCCCATCAGATACGTTGCAAGGAGCTGCCTTGAAAAACTGGAAATACCAAACTTATATTAAGGATTATTTACGTTGTGTAGCAGGGGTTGATAAGGCTGTAGGGCAGATGCTCGATTATTTGGAAGCAAGTGGATTGGCCGAAAATACTATTGTTATCTACACCTCTGACCAGGGATTTTATTTGGGTGAGCACGGGTGGTTTGATAAGCGCTGGATGTATGAAGAGTCTTTTCGAATGCCTTTTATGATCTCATACCCAAAACGCATTGAACCAGGTACAGTTAATTCTAATTTATTATTGAATATTGATTTCGCACCCACTATGTTGGAATTAGCTGGGATTTCTGTTCCAGAGGACATGCAAGGCACAAGTTTTGTTTCTCAATTGGATTTAGAAACTAGTGATGTTCGAGACGCAGTGTATTATCATTACTACGAATATCCAAAGTGGCATAGGGTACAACCACATTATGGGATTCGAACTAATCGCTTTAAACTGATTCATTTTTATTATTCAATGAACGAGTGGGAATTATATGACTTGGATAATGACCCCAATGAGGTAAATAATTTATATGAAAATGTCAAGTATAAGAAACTAATAAAAAAGCTAAAGAAAAAATTAAAAGCACTTCAAATCAAATATAAAGATAATATAGGGCTAGACGAAATGCGAAAAATGACAGACATTGTCATCGAGCGGGTATACAACGAAGAAAATTTGAATCAGCGTTAATTTTCATTTTCAATAAAATAAACTTACTGTTTGCTTCATTAATAACAGTATTTGCTTCAAATGTTTCATCTACAACGTTTTCTTAAACATAAGTTTGGACTATGAATGTTTTAAAAACAATGATATTTTCATTTTTGCTTATTTCAGGTTTCTCTCATGCAGCTCCTGAAATTATTAATGCAAACGCTGTTGTTTACAAAACTGTTGAGGATATTACTCTAAAACTTCATGTTTATAATCCCAAAAAATTTGATGAACAGAAAATACACAATGCTATTATTTTCTTTCATGGTGGGGGCTGGAACAATGGCAATCACAAGGCATTCAAACGCCAATCGATGTATTTTGCTTCTAGAGGGATGGTAGCTATTTCGGCAGAATACAGGCTGAAAAATACGCATGGTACCTCACCTTACGATGCTGTTGAAGATGCAAAATCTGCTCTAAGATACATTAGAAAACACGCCAATAAATTTAAGATCAACCCCAATACAATAACCGCTGGCGGTGGATCTGCTGGAGGGCACTTAGCAGCAAGTTGTGGCTTATTAAAAATGTGGGATAACCCTACTGAGGAGCTTAGTATTAGTTCAAAACCCAATGCATTGGTATTATTGAATCCTGTACTGGATTTAGGACCTGACCATTATGCCCACAAGCGTTTTGGTCATGATTATAAATCACTTTCACCAATTCATAATATTTCAAAAAATGCACCTCCAACTATTATACTTGTGGGGACAGAAGATAGAATTTTACCAGTGCCAACCGTGAAAAAATACCAGTCCAAAATGGAGTCATCTGGTAATCGCTGTGATGTGGTTTTATATGAAGGACAAGGGCATGCTTTTTTTGCAAAACCCCCTGTAAAATATTTCATTGAAACAACTGACGAAATTGACCGCTTTTTAGTCTCTTTAGGCTATTTAGAAGGCGAGTCAACAATAAAAAAACAATACAAAATTTAATTAACCAATAAAATCAAACACATGAAAAATTTTTACTTTTTTACTTTTTTCACGTTTATTTTAAGATCATTTGATGCTAGTGCCCAAGGGCCTTGGACATTTACAAACGATAATGAAATTTGGGCAAGTACAGGTACTTCAGCAAACATAACGACAGGAGCAACATATTCAACCCTGACAATCAACGGTGCAGGTAATCCTCAGATCGTAACAGCACAAGCTAATGTTAATGCTGATTTAGTTGAGTTTGCCTCGATTACAATTCAGAATAACAGTGATAATTTAAGAATGCGTTTTATCTTCAAAGATGCTACTAATACGAATAGATATATAGACACTGTTATTACAGCAAACGATTCTGAGTTTAAGACTTATATAGTAAATCCAGCTCAAAGTAGTTATTGGACAGGAACTATAAACTCTATTACAATTCAATTTAGAGCTAATAGCTCTAATGATGCTGCTGTTGATACACCTGGTGAAAATGCTAATTTTTACATTGATGATATTACAATGTTTAATCCCTCCTTTAGTGGAATATTAAAAAATTCTAGTTTTGAAGATGTTCCTGGCGATCTCGCAAACTGGTCGCCTAATGGAAATGCAACTCAGTTGGCCTCCACATCAATGGCTATATCAACTCAAGAATCATCAGATGGTAATCAATCAGCTGAGTTTACAATTAATTCTGTTTTGACTGGTAATCCTCCCCAGCTATGGAATAGTTATTTATGGTCTATGGCTCCAAATCCAGTTGATAATAATTCCGAGTTGACTGTAACATGGGATATGAAAGCTACAAGTGTGACGGGAGACCCAAAAATAGCTCCAAGATGGAGAATGAATATTTCATCAGGAGCTGTAGGTAATGCAACTCAAAGAGTTACATATGGCGCTTGGAAAAGTGCAACAACAGAATGGACGACTTTTACAAATACGAAAGAATTATCAACACTAACAACTTTCGACGATGAGTTTTATGATAATATTGAGTTAGGACTTACTTTAAAAAATGGTGCTGTAGGAACCAAATTATATATTGACAAAATTGTAACAACTATTACTGGCACAACGCTAGGTTACGATGATGTTTCAGGAATTAACTCTTCTAACATTAAAGTTTTTCCTAATCCAGTAAATAACTTTTTAAATGTTGAAACGTCAAATGAAATTATTGGTATGCGTGTCATTAATATGTTAGGACAAATTGTCATAATACAAAACGGTACTTCCAAAACCCTTGATACTTCGACTTTGAATACAGGGTTTTATGTTTTAAAAGTTGTTCATATAAACGGAAATGAATCATCAATTCAAATTGTTAAAAAATAAATATGAAAAAAATCTTATTAACCGCTGTTTTATGTCTATTTACTCTATTTATAGAGGCACAAGAAAATAAATTTGCAGCCAATCGTTCAGAGAATGCTGTGGCACTCATTACCTCTCAATTGGAAATTTCAGATGCAGACGCAGAGTTTATACAACAAACTTTGTATAATAAATATGCTTCTAATGCAAGAAAAATTCGAGGTAAAGGTCTTTCTGAAGATGAGAAAAAAGCAGTCTATAGAACAGCTGCCAAAGAAACTCGTCAAAAATTAATGACTAAATTTAATAGAGAAGAGGTTCAAAAAATTATTGACTTGGAGCGTAAAAGTTTTAAAAAATAATAACGTAGTTTAGTTTTAATACAGAGGAGACAATGGTCTCCTCTTTTTTTATGAAAGAACAAAATAGAATATTAATAGTGTTTTGCTTGCTTGGTAGTTCTTTAATCAATGCACAAACTTCTTCCTGGGATATTGTAGAACAAATGGGTAGAGGTATTAACCTTGGCAATACTTTAAGTGCTCCAGTGGAAGGTAATTGGGCACCTGTTGTGTACGAGCAATATTTTATTGATGTTGCTGATGCGGGTTTTTCTAATGTCAGAATTCCAATTGATTTTTTTGGATCCCGAACAACAGGCGATGATACTTCACTATGGTCATCAAATGCCAATACTGTTGATCAATATGATGGGAGCGTTACAGATTTTTTAGTAAGTGAAACTTATTTGAATCGGGTCGAAACCGTTGTAAATTGGTCTATCGAGCAGGGTTTGTACACCATTATTGATTTTCACGGCGCAGAGTTAAAAGCTGAATTTTTGGAGACCTTTAATATTGAAAGCAATAATTATTCGCACCCAACATCAGCAAAGCGAGCAGCGAATTTAATAAAATTTAAATCTATTTGGTTTCAAATTGCAAATCGTTTTGTAAACGCTCCTTCAACTTTAATTTTTGAAGTCGTTAACGAACCTTATTTTGAAGTTAGTGCACAAGAGATGGACGAAATCAATTTAATGATTATAGAGGCCATTAGATCCACCGGCGGAAATAATAGTACACGTGCAATAATAATTACAGGAGGTACATTAAATTCTTATCAAGCACCAACCACTATTGGAGCTGCAGTTCTAAACAGTGACGTAAACTTAATAGCTTCATTTCATTATTATATCCCTTTTAATTTTACGAGCTCCTCAACAGCAAATAATAATGATTTTAATTGGGGGACAACTAGCGATAAATCAACGGTAACCTCACATTTTAATTCTATTAAAACTTGGTCTGAAAACAACAGTATCCCTGTGACACTTGGAGAATTTGGTGCGGATAACGAAGGAGGCTATAATTATCAAACAGGAGCTTATGGAGACAATGGTGGTCCCTTAAATTCTGATCGAGTTGAGTATCATCGCTATATTGCAGAACAAGCTATAGACCGAGGGTTTTCATTTTCAGCATGGTGTTCTGGTAATAAGTCCAATAAGACCATTCATCTACGTACTGATAACCCATTCACTTCAAATGCTGATACAGGAGTTTGGGTTGAAGATGTAAAAGAAGCACTTTTAGCGGATGGGACATGGCCAGAATGCTATGGTCCGACCCAGGGACAAATTATTTTAAATCCCGATTTTGAATGTGGGGTAACATCAAGTTGGACTTTCAATACATTTGGTAGTACATTAGCCACAATTTCAGGAAATTCTGACACTGTTTTTTCTGGAAGTTCTGCTGCCAGAATTGAGGTTACAGCTTCAGACACCTACAACAAAGTTGTTTTGAGTAACATTGATTATGAACAAGACTTAACCAACAAAAAACTTACAATAGGTTGTCATGCAAAATCCCCAACTTTTGGCACATCTTTTAAACTTAGAATAAAAGCAAAGGATAATTTGAACAATCCTTATTATACAGCTTCCTCAGCGTTTTCTTTGTCCACTTCTTATGAATATTATTCATTTGAATATGTAGTTCCTCAAAACATAACCAATGTGCAGGTTCAAGTCTTGATGGGGGCGGATGTAGGGCTCTATTTTTTGGATTTGTTTGATGTATTAGTAGAAGATTATTCTCTTAGCTCCAATGCACCTCCATTAGATTTAGAGTTAAAATTATATCCTAATCCGGTTAAAGAAAATCTATTTTTGAATACTACTCATAAAATTTCATATATTGAAATATACGATAGTACAGGGCGTTTAATTATATCCAAAAAACGAACAAATTTAATTGCTGTCAATCATCTGTCAACTGGGGTTTATATAGCTAAAGTTGAATTTGAAAACAGAGCAATTGTCGAAAAGAAATTTGTAAAAAATTAGTCTATTTTTCTAATCTTACTTCTTTTGGAATTCGACCAAAATGATTTTTGAAACATTTAGTAAAATAAGACGGTGAAGAAAATCCAACTTTATAACCAATTTCACTTACGGTCAGATCTGTTTTTTCTAATAATTCTTTAGCTTTCTCTAATCTAATCTTTCTAATAAATTCAGTAGCTGTATCCCCTGTCAATGCCTTTATTTTTCTGTAGAGTTTACTTCTACTAAGGAACAGCTCCTCGGCTAGTTGCTCAACACCTAAGTTTGGATTAGCTATATCATTATAGATATAGTCTAATACATTTGTGATAAATTGTTTGTCTAGAGAAGTAGTGTTTGATAAATCTTTATTTTGAATTCCATTAAAATATTTTTCGAATAAGATTTGACGACTTGTAATAAGTTGTTTTATGTGTGACTTCATCACACCCATGTTGAATGGTTTTGTGATGTAAGCATCTGCGCCAGAATCTATGCCCTTTATTTTGTCAATTTGCATCCCTTTTGCAGTCATCATCAGTAGGGGGATATGGCTAATTTTTATATCATTTTTAACTCTTTTGCAAAATTCAAAACCATCCATTACAGGCATCATTATATCTGTAATAATCATATCGGGCATAAATTTAAGTGCTTTTTCTAGGCCTTCTTTACCATTTTCTGCGGTTTTTATTTTATAATATTCTTTAAGTTCATTTTTGACATAATTTTTAAGTTCTAGATTGTCTTCGACGATAAGAATTGTTTTCTTTGATTTAGGCTTTTTTTGCTCAATACTATCAATCTCGTCTAATACGTCATTGATTTGATCAAAATTTGAAGTATCTGGATTTATATCCATGGTTGATAGGTCCTTATTAAAGTGTTTATTTCCCTTTGGAAGATAAATTTTAAATTCTGTACCAACATTATTTTTACTTTTGACATCAATTTTTCCTTTGTGTAAATCAACAAAGCTTTTGACAACCTCTAGGCCTATGCCGGTACCACCATAGTACTGCTTATCCAGTTCCTTTACCTGAAAAAAACGGGAAAATATTTTATTTAAATCCTCTGCTTTAATTCCAATTCCGCTATCGGTGATGCTTATGCATGCCGCTTTTGTTAGCTTTTTATTTTTTATTAAAGGGAAATACATTTCACCTTTTGTTTCTTGTATATCTAACACTACTTTACCTTTTCCTAGAGTGGCCTTAAAAGCATTTGATAAAAGATTGAAAATAATTTTTTCAAGCATTGATGGATCGGCCCATATGTTGATGTTGTTTGTTTTATTTTTTATTATCAATTCAATATTGCGTTGTATCGCTTCTTCTTCAAAATGACTTGCTACTTCTTGGGCAAAAGGAATTAAATCGAATTTAGAAACATTAACTTCCATTTTCTCAAATTGCAACTTTCTAAAATCCATTAATTCATTTATTAGTCTAGATAAGCGTTTTGAGTTTTTGTAAATAATTTTATGTTTCTCCTTGATACTGTCCGGGAGTTTTAAATTGGTGTTTTTAATAATTTCTTCCAGGGGGTTTAAAATGAGTGTCAAAGGGGTTCTGAACTCATGAGAGATATTAGTAAAGAATTGTATTTTTTTATCATTTAGACCTTCAAGTTGTTTTCGTTCTTCTCGTTCTCTTTTTATTTCTAGCCGTTCTTTCACGCGGATATCAATGAATCTATAAATATTATAGATAACAATTAAAAAAAGTGCAAAAAACATAAAGGAGGCAAGATTGGTTTCCCACCATGGTGGTAATATTTCAATCTCTAAAGATGTGTAGTCGTTATTCCAAATCCCATCTGAATTTGCAGCCTTTACTTTGAAATCATAACGTCCAGGAGGTATATTTGTATATGTTGCATTTCGGGTTTTCTTAACATAGTTCCAGCCAGGCTCAAACCCGTCTAAATAATAGGCGTATTCTAAATTCTTTGAGTTCGTGTAGCTTAATCCAAAAAAACCTATTGTAAATAAACTCTGATTGTGCTTAAGTTGAAGATTCGAAGTTTCTCCAATAACTTTACTTAGTGGAGAATTTTCATCGCTTGGTTTTATGCTTTTATTGGAAAGCTTAAAATCTGATATATAGACTTTTGGCACATCATAGTTTATTGTTATTGTTTGTGGATCAAAAAAGTTAATCCCTTTATTACAACCAAAAAATAGAACGCCATCCTCTGAAAAATATACAGAGTTTTTGTTGAAGTTATTAGCTAGAATTCCATCTTGGGTATTGTAATTAGTAAAGTTATTTGCGGTGTAATCAAATTTTGTCATACCATTGTCACCCGTAAACCAAAAGATTCCTGGTTCAGATTCGATAAATGAGGTAATCGATTGGTGAATGAAGTTATCAGAGCTGTTGTACCACTTAGTTGTATTTTTTATTGGATTCAATTGGAAAAGACCATAACCATCGGTGCCAATCCAAATATTATTGTTTTGGTCTTCAAAAAGTGTCGTAATTACGTTAAAGCTAGCAGTTGTTTTAAGTGTTTTATTGATGAGTGCATTGTATGATTCAACTTTTGGGTAATTATTGATATTTGACAATTTGAACAAACCAGTTCTAGTGCCGAGCCAAATATTATCACTTTGATCAACTAAAACTTTTCGGATATTTTTTGTGTCAATATATTTTTCTGTTAGGGCTGGCTCTTGATGATGAATAAACGTTTTGGATTTTGGATTGTATGAATAAAGACCACTTAAAAAACTACCAATCCATATGGTTCCCATTGAATCTTCGGCAAAGCTCATAATTCTATTGGATTTAAAAACACCATTGCTGTTGTCAACGTTAATATTTTTAAATACGCTCTTTCCTTTTTCCAATAAAAACAGACCAGAATTCCAAGTACCTACCCATATATTTTCGCGTTTATCGATGTAAACTGTTACCACGTTACTACTTGTAAGGCCTTTAGCAATAGGATTGCTTTGATCAATTAGATGTGTAAACTTTTCAGTTAAGGGGTTATACACATCAACTCCACCATCAGCAATTCCAAACCAAAAACGTTTTTGGCTGTCTTGAGCAATTGCTGTCACAGACTTTGAGTATAGCGATTGGTCTTTGTTTGGAATACTTTCAATAGATTTAAACCGTTCTTTTTCTTTGTCATAGATGTCAATTCCTTGGTTAAAATATCCTAGCCATATTCTATTTTTATCATCAATAAATGTTGACCAAATTGAATTTGATTTAATGCCTTTAGTTTTTGATCTTTCGTATTTAAGTGAGTTGATTTCACCTTCTTTATTTAGAATAAATAGGCCATCATTTTCGGTTCCACAAAAAAGAGAGCCCTCATGATCAGAGTCCAAGGTCAAGATTCGTTTGTTGGTGATGGTGTGATATTTGAACTCATAGTAATTAGTGGGGGTAGTCAAAATTTCAATCAATCCATCACTGACTGTGCCTAGCCAAATACTTCCGTCGTTTTTGTTGAAGATGGTTTGTATTGGATTTTTAATGATTTTTCGACCTCCAAGTGTTGTAAATTCAGCTTGGTTAATGCTATTGCTTAGCGGATTGTATCCGTGTAGCCCTATGTTTGAACCAATTAAAATAGCACCTCTCTTGGTTGTCTCAATACTGTTAACTTGAAATCTGTTGGTATTTATATTTTTCTCTAAAACCACAGCTGTGCTTAAAAGAGATTCTTTATTGACCTTAAAAACACCAAAGCTGTGTGTTCCTATTAGTAATGAGTTATCATCCGTTTCATTGATAGCTTTTATTTGAATTTTTGAATTGAGTTCATTAAGTGGTATGTGTGTGAATTGATCTAAGCTCCTGTTGTATAGGTTGAGGCCTTCTTCAGTACCGACCCATAATTCATTACTTTTATCTATATAAATAACATTAATGACTGAGTTGTCAATTGTTTTATCATCGTCCCATATATGCTTATAGTTCTTTAATTCATGGCCATTAAATGAACTCAGGCCATTCCCTTGAGTTCCAATCCAAACTATTCCTTTGTGGTCTTTAACAATACAAGAAACAGCCCTCGTTCCAATATCTTCTGTAAGTGATTCAAAATTTACACTATTATAGTCTTGCTGAGCTATGACTGGACTTGGATTGAAAATAAAAAAAACAAAAATGTTTAAAATAATACCTGCGCGCATAGATTTTAATTTCGCAGAAAAAGTAATGAAAGATTGGGGTGGGTAAAGATCAATTAATTTACAATATATCGAATATATTATGAGAAGATTTTTTTTAATGCTTCATAAATTACATAAATTTCTTCAAATGTTCTATAGTCAAGCTAATGATTCAAATATATTTGTTAGGGTTACTTCTATACTTATATTAAATATAGCTAAAATTAATTACCAACCAATTTTAAAACAAATGAAAAATAAACTCAAAATTCTAGTCGCAATCTTATTGCTGCCTCTGGCAATCTTTGCGCAATCTAAAACAGTTACAGGGGTAGTCAATGACGACCAAGGATTACCACTTCCGGGTGTTACAATTCAAGTCAGAGGGACAGATAATTTAGGCGCTGTCACCAATTTTGATGGTGAATTTTCAATAGCTATCCAAGCTACAAAAAAACAAGTGCTTGTTTTTTCGTATGTTGGATTTCAAACGATTGAGTTAGATGTCACAGATTTGACGACGGTGCGTCTGTCCATGGAAATTGACACTGCAGAATTAGATGAAGTTGTTGTTGTAGGCTATGGTACGGTTTTGAAAAAAGATGTAACGGGTTCTATTAGTTCTGTCAAAGTTGATGAAAACATTGCTAATCAAACTACTGGAATCGATCAGCTATTACAGGGTAGAGCTGCTGGTGTTCAGGTGTCTCAAAATTCCAGTGCTCTGGGCTCAGGTGTGAGCGTTAGAATTAGAGGGACCAATAGTTTGAGAGGAAATAATGAACCTCTTTATGTCATAGACGGTATTATTATTGCATCTGCAGGAGAGGATGTAGTACATACAGGAGGTCTTGGAAATGACGGTCAAGAAGTACAAAACGGTCTCACAGGCATCAACCCTAGAGATATTGAAAGTATTGAAATTTTAAAAGATGCTTCAGCCACAGCAATTTACGGCTCAAGAGGAGCTAACGGTGTAGTATTAATTACGACTAAAAAAGGGGAAAAAGGCAATGTGAAAATTAATGCATTCCACACAACAACATTTAGAAGTATTCGAAAAAAATATGATATGTTGGATGGCGTTGGGTATGCAAGATATCAGAACGAGGCATGGGAAATTAATAATGGAAATCAAGATTTTCCTTATGAAATAGATAATAGTGGTAATGTTTATGCGACAGGTCCTAATGCTAGTGATAATCCGTTAGAATATTTTGATTGGCAACAGATTGTTTATGATCAAACGATGAGTCAAAGACTCGGCTTTTCAGCTTCTGGTGGCGGTGATAATGGCAATTATTATATTTCTGGTGGTATAGGAGATGAAAGCGGGATTGTTGCAAACTCAGGAGTTAAGTCAGGAGATTTAAGAATAAACTTAAACCAAGACCTCAACAAAAACTTAAAACTACAAGCGCGTGCTACGGCCTTTTTTACTGAAACGGATTTTGCCAATTCAGGTGATCTTCTTGGTACAGCGAATCAGAGCTTTGTTCGAAGTACGCTTGTTTTTAGACCAATTGTTAATTCAGCTGATGAAGGTTTTGTTGAAGATTTGGATGCTTCAAATCCTTATTCTTGGATCAATGATTTTATAGATATTTCAAAAGAAAAACGTTTTATTGGATCTGTTGCACTCACCTATAAATTACCAATCAAAGGCTTGAGCTATCAATTCAGAACCGGAGGAAATGTTAGGATTAAAGACCGAAGACGATTTTTTGGATTGACAACTTTTGCAGGAAGAAATGCAAATGGTGCTTTGCAGATTTCAGAACTGGACTCCAAAACATATCAGGTTAATAATCTTTTGAGATACAACCGTAGCTTCAATAGGAAACACAGAATTAATGCGACATTAGGACTTACTTACGATGTTAGAGATAATCAAAACAGTGTCTATGCAGTCCAAGATTTTGTAGCATTAGACCTTACAACAGATCAACCTTATTTAGGTTCTGTTATTGATACGCCGCTTACATATTTATATTCTAAGCAACAGGTTTTTTCATTTTTAGGGCGTCTAAACTATTCTTATAAAAACAGGTATGTATTCACTGCATCTTTTAGACGTGATGGGGTTTCTAAATTTTCATCGGCAAATCGCTATAGTTTCTTTCCATCATTTGCACTGGCTTGGAATGTAACCAATGAACCTTTTCTTCAAAATTCTGATTTTATCAGCAATTTAAAGCTGAGAGCTGGATGGGGACAAATTGGAAACCATGGTATACGTCCTTATGGTACCATACCTAATTATGGCATAAGTTCTGGCGTGCAATATGGCGACCCAGTCAATGGTCTCAGTATTCCAATTATCTTGAATAACATAGCCAATCCTAATTTAACATGGGAGACCACTGAGCAAATTAATTTTGGTGTAGACTTTTCATTATTTAATGAAAAGATTTCAGGAACACTTGATCTTTATGACAAGACCACAAAAGATTTACTTCAAAATATCCCTATACCATCATCAAGTGGTTACACGAATTTACTTATAAATAAAGGAGAAATTTCTAACAAAGGAGTAGAACTTGGCTTGGATTTTGATTTAATTTCAACTGATGATCTTGAGCTATCTTTGGGAGGTAATATTGCATTTAATAGAACTAAGATTTTATCTCTTGGAGTCCCTGTTGATGATTTTTATATTGACGGAGAAGCTCAACAGCGTTCATTCTTTTTTGGGAATAGAATCTCTAATGGGCAAATTTTCCGAACACCTGCAAATGTATTTGTGCAGGGTGAAGAAACCAGCCTTTTTTATGGGTTTGAAACCAATGGAATTTATCAAACAGAAGACACGGATATCTTAGGCAATGCTGAGCCCGGCGATCCAAGAATTATAGATCAAAATGGAGATGGTGTAATCAATGATGATGATAGAACCTTTATTGGTAATCCAAACCCAGACTTTGTATACGGATTAAATTTAAATTTTAGATACAAAAGATTTAATATTTCAATGCTTTTTAATGGAGTTTATGGAAACGATATAGCCAACGGTAATCTTTTAACTATTGGTAATGCTGCGGGGCAATTTCAAAACATTAGTTCAGATGCATATTACAATGCGTGGCGACCTGATGCACAGTCCAATACAAATCCAAGAATTGGTTATAACACCATTGGCGACACTGCCATTACCGATCGGATTATTGAAGATGGAAGTTTCTTGAGACTAAACAATCTTACGGTTGGTTATGATTTACCTGTTGAAACTACCAGTCTATTCAGCCGTTTTAATGTCTATGTAACAGCTCAAAATTTATTTACCTGGACCAACTACAGTGGCTACAATCCAGAAATCTCAAGTTTTTCTTACGACGGTCTTAGAAATGGTGTTGATTGGAACGGTTCACCTGATGCAAAAACAATATCTATTGGAGTAAATCTTAACTTTTAAAATTAATTAAAATGAAAAATTTAAAAATATTCTTATTATTTGCCCTTACCATATTTACGTCTTGTGACTTAGATGAAGATCCTCCTTATTTGGGTGATAATGCTTACAATGACCCAATATCTATTTTAGCTACCTTGGATGGTGTTTATGCGGGGTTAGCAAATTACCAAGCTCAAGAAAGACGGCTTTTTGTACAAAATGGCTTTTCAGGTTTTTTTGTTACAAGAAAACAGGGTCCAAATATAAATAATGTAAATAACAGAAATCTATTCTCATTAAAGCCACAGGCCAATGATGGTGATGCTGATGCACTGTGGTTTGGTTTTTACAGAGCCATAGCAAGGGCAAATACTTTAATCGCCAATGTTCAAGATTATGACCCTGATGGCAATTCAGCTAATGACAAACTTTTTAAAGAAGTGGTTGGTCAAGCCCATTTTGTAAGATCCTGGTCTTATTTTTCGTTGGTGCGTTTATTTGGTGATATTCCATTAATTTTAGATTTGCCATCTCATGATGCTGTAATGAACGCATTGACTCCTGCAAAAGAGGTTTATGCGCAAGTTATTGCAGATGCCAATGCTGCTGCTGAAATGATGTATGATGGTTATAATGGTGATGGAGAAATTGATTACCAGTATTACTATCCTAAGAAATATGCTGCTAATATGCTTTTGGCCAAAGTTTATATGACCATGGCTAGTAATGAATATGCAACTACTTATGACATCATCCCAGATAATTTATTGGGTTCTGATTTTTGGCAAATGTCCTATGATCAAGCCATTCAAGTTTTAGATCAATATCAGTTGGTATCTGATTACGCTTCCCTGTTTACTTTAGAAGGTGAAAATTCTACAGAATCTATTTTTGAACTACAGATTAGTCAAGTTGCTACAAATTCGCAGATGGGAAGAAATTACACCCCTAACAATTACAAACCAGGACAATGCTTTGGTTGGTTTAGTGTTGGTGCAGATTTTTATGACGATCATTTTACAACTTATCCAGGAGATCCAAGGCTCGAAGGTGCTACTTATATGAGTGAATATAGAAACAATGGTAATAACCCTAATAACGTCGGTAACTGGGTTCGCACTTATCCTTCAAGAAATAGAGGTTGGTTTGGAAATTCTCATCCTTACCTTTTTAAATTCGCTAATAAAGACATTACACATAGCAATCAATATGACAGTAAAAATATTATTGTTTACAGGTATGCGGATCTTTTACTAATGCTAGCTGAAATTTCCAATGAACTGGGAAATTCAACCGGTGCATTAAATTATGTTACACAGGTTTTGGACCGTTCTGGATTAAGTAATGCAGAATATGCCAGTGCGGATCAAACGACTTTTCGAAATAAAATAATGAAGGAATACCGCTATGAGCTGCTCGGTGAGGGAGAAGATGCACATAATAATAGGCGTAGAGGTTTTGATTATTTTTTAGAACATATTATTATTCCTCATAACCCTAGCAGTTGGCATCCAATTACTCCAAATAGAAGATTGTCAGACGGCCAATCTATGAATTTTAACAACAAAGATTTGACGCTAAGTGAAGACCCCTCTCAGATCATGTTTTTACCCCTGCCGACAAGAGAAATTAACACTAATGACTTAATAAATTAATTTTTGTAAAATAATTTAATGAAGTATAAATTTTTAGTAGTTTTAAATTTGTTTTGGGCATTCATATTGAATGCCCAAAATGAATTACCTATTGCTAATGGTGCTTTGGAAAGCATTGACGCGCAAACAAATACTTTTAGTTTTTGGTCCAATTTACAAATCAATGGCGGTCAGGTAAACTACTCCATAGAAACCGAAAATTTAATCACTGGAAGTACGAAGGCACAAAAAAGTCAAATTATTTCATTAGGGTCTAGTGGCTGGCATGTTAAAACACAAAGTGATTATTCATTTCAAGTTGAAGCGGGACAAAGCTATACCGTCCGATTTTGGGCAAAAATTAGTGGGTCAAGCTCTGCGACCATGAAGGTCGTATTTCAAGCCTCCGATGCTCCTGGAAGCTATCAAGGAAACGACACAACAATTTCTCAAGACTGGCAACAATACAGCCACAGTTTTACAGTGGCAGAAAATGCAGATTTAAATAAATTAAGTTTTTGGTATATGGATGCAGGAGTTACTTATTACTTAGATGAAGTTGAGGTAGTCGCAGGAAATACGATCTCATTTAACCCCGCTTTGACTTATCAATCTGTAGATGGATTTGGTGCCGGCATAAAGCGAAGAACGGAGCATCTATATGCTTTGGAAGACAATATTCGTGAACAAATCGAAACTTATGCTTTTCAAGACTTAGAACCGAATATGATTCGCTTTTTTGTATACCATGACTTGGAAGATCCTAACGATAACAATAACCCATTTTATCTAAATACTGCTGGATTGGACTGGACTCGCTATGATAGTGATCCTACCCTATGGAAATCTCGTTATGTAGCAGAAGCACTCAATAATGCTTTTAATTTGAGCACTTATGGATTTGACCATATTATAGGCAATTGTAATAGTGCGCCAGCGTGGCTAAAAACCAATGGAGCGCACAATAATGGTGGTACTCTAATTGCGGATGGAGAGAATGAATATAGCGAGTTTTTGATCGCTTTTATCAATGGAATGCAATCGCGCTACGGAATTAATATTACTGCAATTTCTCCTTCAAATGAACCTGATTACGAGGTAACTTATGAGTCTATGAATACAACGCCCTCAGAACTATCCTCAATAATTTCAAATCTAGACAACCGATTAGATTTAGAAAATTTGAATGATGTTCAAATCATTTCCCCAGAAACGTTTAGAGTCACTTCAGACAATGCAACAAAGTCTACAACTAATTACATCAATACTATGTTTGAAAATTCAAGTGTAGTTGATGCAACGGATGTAGTTGCTACACACACCTATCAAAACCCTGTAACACCATCAAATTGGTCCTCTCTATCTATAGCGGCTCTTGGTAAGCCTGTTTGGGTAACAGAAGCTGGTAATTTACACAGTCCAAACATGGATATGGAAGACGCTAGTTATCATATTGATCGCATTATGGATGGATTTAATTTTGGAGGCCTTACTGCCTACATGTTTCATTTATTTTACGAACAGCATATGTATCAATCAGAAGTCAATACTGGCCAAAATTACGGCTCATCTGCTTTGGTTTTATGGGATTCTAATATGGATATTATTTTGCCTAAACGCTATTTTGTTTTAAAACATTTTGCAAATTTAGTTAAAACTGGTTTTCAAAGAATTCATCTTAATAATTTTGACTCAGGACTAAAAGCAGTTGCTTTTAAATCTCCAGACGAAACTAAAATTATTCTGCAATTGTATTCAGATGATGATATTGGTAGTTTTGAAATCGAAATCCCCCAAGGAACAACTTCAATAGAACATTATATAACCTCAGACGCTGAGAACGATAACTTTAGATTGATAACAAATGAAAACTACGACTTGAGTGCTAACTACATCGGCTCGAATCTTTCAGCCATGTCGATGCATAGTTATGTGTTTACAATCGACAGTTCATTAAGCTCTCAAATCGGATATAACAGTCTAAATGAACCTAAAATTTTGGTATTTCCAAATCCCACAAATGCTCTGTTGGAATTGAAATTTCCAGTGAGTCAAAATCGTGAAATTACAATCTATCAATTAAACGGTACTCAGGTTTTTAATGAAAAATATCAAACCGTAAAAAGTGTTTCAATAGACGTAAAATCATTTTGTGATGGGATGTATATAATTAAATCAATTACTGAGACTGGACAACAAACCACTAAATTTTTAATCGAAAACTAATGAAAATTAATCAATATTATTACTGTTTTTATCTTATTACATTATTTTCTTTTTTTAGCCTACAAGCCCAAGACAGCTCAACAACGCCTAACTTCATTTTTTATTTAGCAGATGATCAGGATCTATTAGATTATGGTGTCTATGGTAATCCAAAAGTACATACTCCAGCAGTAGATGCTCTAGCTCAAGAGGGTATGCGTTTTACAAACTTTTATACAGCGCAAGCCATTTGTGCACCAAGCCGTTCTCAGATTTTTTCTGGAATGTATCCGATCAAAAATGGATGTATGGCCAATCATCTTCCAGTTAAACCAAAGCTCAAAACAGTTATAGATTATTTAGAAGCCGAAGGCTATGATGTTGTTTTAGCGGGGAAAGGGCATGTAAAACCAAATTCAGTTTTTCAATGGTCCAAATACTTCAAGTCTGTAAATCATCGTTATTTGCCTTTGGATAAACTCGAGAATTATCTTGAAAAAACCAAAAAACCATTCTGTGTTTTTGTAGCCTCAGACTTTCCTCATGGACCTTACCCAAAAACATCTCAATACACCAAAGAGGATATTTACCAACTTCCATATGATGAAGGTAATTTTAGAAAATTCAAAACAGGATATTATCAAAATATATACGATGACAATACGCAGTTAGAACGTGTTTTGAAAATGGTCGAAGCCAATGATTTTGTCGAAAATTCAATTTTTATTTATGCATCCGATCACGGAATTTCTGGCAAATGGGGTGTAGCAGAACAGGGATTGAAAGTACCCTTTATAGTGCGCTGGCCTGGCGTTGTAGAACCCAATAGTGTTTCAGAAACCATGTTAAATTTTGTCGATGTTCTCCCTACTTTTTTAGATATTATAAATACTGATATTCCGCTAAACCTCGATGGTAAAAGTTTTAAATCTACATTAAAAGGGAATCAAGAACCCGTTCACAATTATATTTTTTCTTTAGCAACAAAACAAAATATTCAGCAGTGTAAAGTGTTTCCTACTCGAGCAGTTCGTGGTAAACGATATAAATTTATAAGAAATTATAATTCAACAGAAGTAGTGGACTCTAACTATGGTTCAAATCCTGTTGTTAATGAATTTATTCGAATAGGAGCAGCGTCTTTTCCAAATGTGCCTTTTGAAGAACTATATGATTTAAGTGTTGATCCATATCAAAAACAAAATTTAATTGATAACCCTAAATTTTCAGACCAAAAAGAGCGTCTTTCATTAGCATTAGAAGATTGGATGGTAACACAAAATGATTTTTTAATTAACTCTAAAATGCCTTTAATTAAACCAACACTACACCCATTGGATCGCAACTCTAAATGGAATAGCGTTAGAGAAGACTTGGCAGGTAAATTAGATGAAAGTGATTACACTCCTTTACATTACTAAAGTTTTGATTATGAAATTTTCAAATAAAATTAATTATTTACTTTTTGCATTCTGTTTTGTTTTTAGTGTAGCTGGTCAAAACAGTTCAAAAAAAGCTCTGAATGTTATTTGGATAAGCGTTGAGGATATGGGGCCCGTGTTAAGTAGTTATGGAAATAAATCTATTTTAACCCCTAACATAGATCGCCTGGCCAATGAAGGCATCAAATACACCAACGCTTATGCTACAGTTGGAGTTTGTGCTCCAAGTCGCTTTTCAATTATTACTAGCATGTATCCTGCAAGATTAGGTGCGCACAACATGCGTACGGGAGACCATAACAATTTTAAGTGGCCAGAAGACGTGAAATTGAGACAAAACAAGGGTGTTGTTGATAAATCTGGGAAAAATATTCCAGATTACGAAGTGGTTACACCAAGTTATGTCAAACCGTTTACAGAGTATCTTCGAGAACAGGGTTACTATTGTGTTAATGATGATAAATGCGATTACCAATTCAATGCCCCATTCACAGCATGGGACGATGTGTACGGAGGAGGGTCTTACAAAAACGCACCAGATGGCGCCCCTTTTTTCTATGTTAAAAATTATTACACTACTCATGAATCACGGATTTGGTTGCGAAAGGATAAGCCAATAACAGTTGACCCAGATAAAGTTCCAGTTCCCGACTACTATCCAGACATTCCAATTGTTAGAAGTGATATTGCTCGTAAATATTCAAATATTGAAGCTCTAGACAAAGAGGTTGGTGAATTATTGGAGCAGTTAAAAGCCGATGGTGTTTTGAATAATTCTATAATCTTCTTTTGGAGTGATCATGGTGGAAATCTATTACGTCAAAAAAGAGCAGTCGGAGATAGCGGTCTCCACGTCCCTTTGATTGTTCGCTACCCCGATGGCTATCGTGCTGGTGAAACTGAAAACCGATTAGTTTCTTTGATGGACTTAGGCCCCACAGTACTGTCTTTAATAGGAATTAACCCCCCTGATTATATGGACGGGAAAGCCTTTGCAGGAGATTTTGAACAATCGCCTAGAGAATATATTTACGGCTCCGCAGATCGCTTTGATGAATGTACTGATATGCAACGTTCGGTTTTGGATGGCCGCTATGTTTATATCAAAAATTTTATGCCTGAACTTCCATTGATTTACAGAAACAAATATCGGGAGCAAATCCCTATGAATAAACACTTAATTGAACTTGATTCCTTGAATAGGCTCGAAGGAAATGCTGCGTATATTTTCATGAAATCCAAGCCAAATGAAGAGTTATATGATCTTGAGAATGATCCACATGAAGTGTATAATTTGGCTGATAACCCAAAATATGAGTTCAAACTACAAGAATTAAGAACACAACTTGGTCAATGGCAAGAAGCCATTGATGATAAAGGCTTTGTTCCGGAAAGTGAATTAATTAAATCCTTTTGGCCCAATATGAAACAGCCTAGTACTGCCAAAGTTAATATTCAAATTAATTCAGAATATATTTCGCTTAGCTGTGAAACAAAAGGAGCATCAATAGGGTATCAGTTGGGAGAAGATGTTGGAACAAATTATTGGAAGTTGTATACAACACCTATTCAAACTGAACCCAATGAAAAAATAAGAGCTAGAGCTATCCGAATTGGTTATAAAGCTTCAAGCATAACAATTAATTAAATTTTAAAACAATGATTTTAATGAAACAACTTACGATTTTACTTTTTTGTGCCACTATAATGCCCCAGTGTTTGATCAGTCAAACGGGCACTAAGAAGCATAATATTCTATTTATCTCAATTGATGATTTTAGACCTAAAATTAACTCTTACGGGGAATCCAAGATGATTACCCCAAATATTGATAAACTAGCTTCTGAAGGACTTCAATTTAATAATGCTTTTACCAATATTGCTGTTTGTGGGGCTAGTCGCGCGAGTATTATGACAGGAATAAGGCCAAGTCAAGATCGTTTTAATGATTACACCTCTCGTGCTTCAGTTGATACACCAGAAGCAATAACTCTAAATCAACTCTTCATGGAGAATGGTTATGAAACTGTTTCCTATGGAAAAATTTATCATTTTCCAGATGATACCAAAGAATATTGGTCTGAAAATGATGGAGGAGCTCACCAGGCTGATTATCAAGACCCTGTGGCTCAAGAGCGCAAACGTAATGGTGAAAAGGGATCACACGGCCCTAAGGGGCCTGCATTTGAATCTCCTGAAGTTGATGATTATGCCTATAACGATGGCAAAGTCACAAAAAGAGCCATTAAAAAAATGGAGGAACTAAAAGCGGCAGAAAAACCTTTTTTTATGGCTGTTGGTTATGTTTCGCCTCATTTGCCGTTTATTCAGCCTAAAAAGTATTGGGATATGTATGATCATAGTTCAGTAGAACTTGCGGATAATACATACCAACCCGAAAACTCCCCTTTTATAGCGATGCATGCCCAGCACGACTCTGCTGAGCTAAGAAATATGTATTTAGACATTCCTAGTGAGGGCTTATTGAGTGACGAAATGTCAAGAAATTTAGTTCATGGGTATTATGCAAGCGTAAGCTACATGGATGTTCTAATTGGGGATTTAATTAAAGGATTAGATGATTTAGGACTCAGAGAAAATACAACCATTATTTTATGGAGTGACCATGGGTTTTTTCTAGGTGAACATGGATTCTGGTGCAAACACAGCACTTTTTATGAAGCCATAAAAATACCATTTATTATTTCTTCTCCAGGTTATGCCAAGGGACAAATTACAACTTCATTCACAGAACTAGTAGATGTCTATCCAACGCTTTGTGAATTGACAGGAATTGAACCTCCTAGTTATATTCATGGTGAAAGTTTAACCTCTGTTATGAAAAACCCATCTATTCAACTAAAAGACGAGATTTATACCCGATATAAAGAAGGTGAGGCTGTAGTTGATGCCAATTATTCCTATACAGAATTCTTCAGAGGCGAGACGTATTTAGGAAACATGTTGTATGACTTAAACAAAGATTTAAAACAAAATGTTGATATAGCAAAAAAAGTAGAAAATGCCGAATTGGTTAAGAAATACAGCGAAAAACTTAAAGTTATGAGGGATTTTGTCAATAGAGATCCAATAAATAATAAATGAGTCAGAACATTTTAATTCTATAAACCTTAGTCTATAACAGTATATGTTTATCCTCAAATATTACATTGTTATACTCAAATGTTTTAATTTATTTCAATCTGACTAACTACATTTAAGCTATTAAAATGAATGAAAAAATATGGCATTAATAAGCAGTTGTAAAAAACAACGAAGCAATTTTTTTAATCATATCTGTTTAATTGTGATTCTTTTATCCACGTTTTCACATGCTCAGGATTATTATGTTTCAAATGAATTAGGATCTGATGGAAATGATGGTTTAGAAACGTCTCCTTTCCAAACTATAAACAGAGCGATATCAGAAGTTGAAGCTGGTGGAACAGTATATGTTATGGAAGGCACTTACAGAAACCAGAATTATGGTACTGTTGATGTTTCTAACTACATCAATATGAACAATCCACATGTTGTAACAATCAATAAGTCTGGAACAGCTGGGGCTTATATCACTTTAAAAAATTATCCTGGTCATACCCCAATAATCCAATTTGATGGCAGGGGTGGAATTGTTATTTCAAATGATATGAACTATATCATTGTTGAAGGTTTTGAAGTGGTCGGACCTGCTGCCTCAATTACTTATGCCGAAGCATATGCAAACAGAGAATATAAGGTTTTAGCCGCTTCTGATCCTGATGATGACATCAATTATAACCATACTTATTTTTCTGGAAAGGGGATTTGGGGTGGTTATGGCGCGCACCATCATATTATTGTTCGAAACAATATTGTTCATGACACAGCGGGCTCTGGAATTCGATTTAATGACTCCGATCATATTACTATTGAATACAATGAGGTTTACAACACAACATGGTGGACTTCATCTGCATCAAGTGCAGTTGTATATGCTGAAACAATAGCAATTGATGGCGACAACAGTACGGATATTAAAATGGTTATGAGAGGTAATTTGGTGTATAACAATTGGAACAGAATCCCATTTTATGTTACTCAACTTCCAGATAATTCAGGTAATGAAAACCCAGATTATGGAACAGCAGATTATAACAGTATAGTGGATGGTCAGGGTTTATATGTTACAAGAAGCGACCCTAGTTATAATGGCACCTTTTTGTTTGAAAATAATGTATGTGTTAACAATGGTAAGAATGGGATTAATTTTGATAATTCTTTAGCTGCATCAGCAATTATTAGAAATAATACGCTTTATTTTAATGGTGTTCATGAATACATTCAAGACTTATCAGTTGCAGAGGGTAATCCATCACATAGAGGTCAGAATGTTGCAGGAATAAAATCCAATAAAGTTTTAAATTCAACAGTTGTTAATAATATTGTGGTTACTAGACCATTAGAAGATGCACCTTCATACTATGGAGATGGATTTACATCACTTCAATTGAATCAGGTCTCCAATAATAGAATCGCAAATAATAATCTCTTTTTGAACGGGTCGTATGCTTGGCCAGCAACTTCAGAAAATAATATTGTTAATCAAGACCCACTTTTTGTTTTATCGCCATCAGTTGTCAACGGTCCAATTGATATTTCAGCTACTGATTTTTCAATCACTCCAAACTCTCCTGCTATTGATGCAGGTGATCCAAGCTATACTCCCGAAAATGATTTTTTGGGGAACCCAAGACCAACACTTCCCAATGCAATTTCCTTCTCAAGTTTCGAAAATTCGACGGGCGGCTGGTCTCAATTTGGGTCTCCCACTTTGACTTCTACTACAGTAACCTCAAAATCTGGAGATTACAGCCTTTCAGTTAGCAATCGAACCGCCAACTGGCACAGTCCTAAATTGGTATTGGATAATCTTTTGGATGTTGGGCAAACCTATACGTTTTATGTTTGGGTGAAATTAGCCAGCGGCGGTGCTGGAAATGCACAAATATCCATTAAAAATACTACATTGAACACTTATACATCTGTAACATCCAGTACTGCTGTAAATGACCAAGACTGGACGCTTTTGACCGGGGATTTCACATATCCATCAAGTGACCCTATGTTTGCGTATGTCAAAGGACCGAATGTTGGAGATGGAGTTGTTAGCGATTTTTACATAGATGATTTTACTTTGGTTCCTCAAGGATCTGCTGAGGTCGATTTTTCTAATATTGACAACGATGATGTTGTTGATATTGGTGCCTATGAGTTTATAAACACAACCGCCGGAGTTTGGGATAATGAAACTCGGAATGGCCAGATCTTTCTTTACCCCAACCCCGCTAGAAACCAAATAACAATTTCAAAATACACTGCTAATGATCAGATTGAGGTTATGGACCTTTTAGGGAAATATTACCAACTCTCCAATCAAGAAAACACACTAAATAAAACCTTAACCTTGGACGTTTCAAGTCTGAGCAAAGGGATTTATTTGGTAAAAATTAGAAATTCATATACCAATAGTTTCCAAACCCTTAAATTTTTGAAGCATTGACAGCAACTATATTTAAAAATGAAAAAGATGAAAAAATTAAAAAAACCAATATTTCTAACACTTATTTGTGGTCTTATTTGTTTTATCAGTTGTGCCAGTAAACTTGTTTCTGAACCCTCCAGTAAGTTGTCATTAGGCACACATTTTAAAGATTTATTTTATTTAGGAGCGGCCATTAACGAAAACACTATTTTAGGTTTAGATCCAAAATCCGCTAAAATTGTAAATAGTGAATACAATACAATTACACCAGAGAACTCTTTAAAATGGATGTTTATTCAACCCAGTCCGAACAAGTTTAATTTTAAAGCAGCAGATAAATATGTTGAAATGGGTCTCAAAAATAACATGTACATTGTGGGACACGCTTTGGTTTGGCATGCTCAGCTTGCAGATTTCATGCAAAATCTTGAGAATAGTGCTGTGACCAGAGCACATGTGGACAACCATATCAATACATTAGTGTCTCGCTACAAAGGTAAAATTGATGCTTGGGATGTAGTCAATGAAGCTTTTGAAGAGGATGGAAGTTTGAGAGCGTCTGTTTTTTATAAAAATATGGGCAAAAATTACATTGAGGAGGTTTTTAGAAAGACGCAGCAGGTAGACCCTGATGTAGATTTAATCTACAATGATTACAATCTTTACAAACCAAAAAAGAGAGCTGCCGTTCTTGAAATGGTTAAAAAATTTAAAGCTAATGGTACAAAGATTAATGGAGTTGGGGTACAAGCCCATTGGGATTTAAAATCTCCAAGTATTGAAGATATAGAGCAAATTATTTTGGATATACATGCTGCAGGTGTTTATGTCTCTTTTACAGAACTTGACATCTCTGTACTTCCTAGTCCTTGGGAAATGGTTGGCGCCGAGGTAACTCAAAATTTCTCACAGTTTGAAGGCGATCCAAAAATGAATCCCTACCCTAATGGATTGCCAGATGATATTCAAGAAAAATTAGCAAAGCGTTATCAGGAAATTTTTAATGTTTTTGTCAAACACAGTGATAAAATTAATAGAGTTACCTTTTGGGGGGTAATGGACAAACACTCTTGGCTCAACGATTGGCCCATTAAAGGGCGTACCAATTACCCATTGTTATTTGATAGAAATTATAATCCAAAACCAGCCTATAAAAGTGTCCTAGAGGTTAATATAAATCAACAAAACTAAAAATATTTACATGAAATCTATTTCAGAAAAATTGTCAATAACCGAAAAGATTGGTTACAGTTTAGGTGATTTGGCGGCTAACTTGGTCTTTCAAACCCTGATGACTTATTTAGCATACTTTTACACAGATATCTATGGACTTGAAGCAAACGATGCGACTGCTTTAATGTTTGTTGTGGGAACTGTGGCCGCTTTTGGATTTAATCCAATTGTTGGTGCTATTGCAGATCGTACCAAATCCAAATGGGGCAAATTTCGGCCTTGGATATTATGGACTGCCGTTCCGCTTGGAATCATCTCAGTTTTAGCATTTAGTACACCAGACTTCAGCTATCAAGGGAAGTTAATTTATGCTGTAATTACATACACCTTGTTATTATTATTATATGCTTCGAGTAACCTTCCATATTCTGCATTGAGCGGAGTAATCACTGGAAATATGAAAGAACGTAATAGTATTTCTTCTTATCGATTTGTGGCGGTGATGTTTGCTCAATTTTTTGTGCAAGTTTTCATGCTACCAATTATAATTTATGCTGGTGAAGGCGATAAAGCTGTTGGGATAGAAATTGTGATGACTTGGCTCGCAGTTATTGGTACCATTATGTTATTAATTACTTTTTTCACGACAAAAGAGCGTGTCGTTCCTACCGATGAACAACAATCTACAGTGAAGGATGATTTATTGGATTTGATTAAAAATAAACCATGGGTGATAATGTTGGTGCTGACAACTTTAACATTTATTTCTTTAGCCATGAAAGGGGGGAGCTATGTGTATTATTTTGAAAACTTTATAGATGCATCTGATTTAACTAATTTTATAAGTCCAATATTAGAGTTTTTATCTAATATGGGTATTAATTTCTTTGGAAACGATCCAGTCTCCGCGGGATTTGGATTGTTTAATGCCGGTGGTATTATTTTTATGATTATCGGTATTGGCTTATCAAAGCCTTTAGCTGATAAGTATGGAAAACGTAATGTTTTTGGATGGTTTTTGTTCATTTCAACCCTTTTTATCATTGTTTTTTACTTTTTTAAACCAACAGCAATCACATTTATTTTTGGTGCTCAAATTTTGCATGGGTTTTTCTATGGTATTACCATTCCGTTATTGTGGGCAATGATTGCTGACGTCGCAGATTTTTCTGAATGGAAAAATAATCGAAGAGCGACTGCTATTGTATTTTCAGCCATGATGGTTGGACTAAAGCTAGGACTTACTATTGGAAGTTCATTGGTAACTCAAATTCTTTCATCATACGGCTATGTTGCCAACAGTGAATTGGGGCAATCTTCAGAAGCTATATTGGGAACTAAGCTTCTTGTTAGTGTTTATCCTGCCATACCATTTTTGATCGGTGTGGCCCTCTTATTTTTCTACGAAATAAATAAAAGTATGGAATCTCAAATTGAATTTGATTTAAAACAAAGACGAAATAATTAACAATCATGCCTGAAGATAATATAGACCATATAGATTTTAATGCATTAAACAAAAAGGCACTGTCTGCCCCATTGGTAACTCATATATACACCGCAGATCCCTCTGCTCATTATTTCAATGGAAAAATATATATATATCCATCTCATGACATTGATGCAGGCGAGGCTTTTGACGATTTGGGAAGTCATTTTGCGATGGAAGATTACCATGTGATTTCCATGGACAGTATAGACAGTAAAGCCGTTGACAATGGTGTGGCCTTGCACGTAGATGATGTACCTTGGGCAAAGCAGCAAATGTGGGCCCCCGATGCCAATGAAAAAGATGGGAAATTTTATCTTTTCTTTCCAGCAAAAGATTACGAAGGGATTTTTCGAATTGGTGTGGCTATCAGCGATTCTCCAACAGGCCCCTTTAAAGCTGAGCCAAAAGCCATAAAGGGCAGTTTTTCTATAGACCCGGCTGTTTTTAAAGACGATGACGGCGCCTATTATATGTATTTTGGAGGCCTTTGGGGAGGCCAATTACAACGCTGGAGAACAGGTGTTTTTAATCCTAATCAACCTGAAAGCCCTACCGCTTTTCTTCCTGCAGACGACGAACCAGCTTTGTTGCCATTGGTTGCTAAAATGACCGAGGATCTATTGGCGTTTGACGAAACTCCCAAGGCATTAGAAATTCTTGACGAAAATGGAGATCTTCTGCTTTCAGGAGATAATGACCGCCGCTTTTTTGAAGCCGCTTGGTTACATAAACACAAAGGGAAATATTATTTTTCATACTCCACTGGAGACACCCATTTTATATGTTATGCCATTGGAGATAGTCCCTATGGGCCGTTCATCTATACAGGCCGAATTCTTAACCCCGTTGTGGGGTGGACTTCCCACCATTCTGTTTGTGAAGTCGAGGGGAAAACCTATTTGTTTTACCACGATTCTTCCCTATCAAAAGGCGTTACGCATTTAAGATCTGTAAAGGTAGCCGAATTAAAATACCGCCAGGACGGTTCCATTATTACTTTAGATCCTTATTAATTTTAATCAACATTTTTAGTTATTATAATTTAAGCTTATGTTTGAGTATACTTAACATTTTTTATTTTGATCATTAACTAATGAAAGACAGACATCTCATACATCTACATTGGCGCAGCGGATTTGGTATTACACCTTCTTCCTTGAAGTCGGCCAAACTTTTGAGCAAGCAAAATAATGTCAATTCAATTTTTGATATTTCAAAAAAAATTGAACTTATTCAACTCGATTTATCTGAATTTGATCAATTTCTAAAGACGCCCTACAAAAAGTATAAAAATATACACGGTGAGGAAGCGGCTACAAAGTTGAGACAAAAGAGTCAAAGAAAGGTACGGGAATTGAACTTTGAATGGTTAAAAAAAATTGCTAGCTCCGACTGTGTTTTTCGAGAGAAAATGACACTTTTTTGGGCTAATGTATTTGTCTGTAGAGACAATCACATTCTTCATATAATTCAATTTAACAACACCCTGCGCAAACACGCTTTGGGTGATTTTGGGGCCTTTGTAAAAGCAGTTGCAAGAACACCATCTATGCTGAAATACCTCAACAACAACCGCAATGTAAAGCTCAAACCCAACGAGAACTTTGCACGAGAGTTATTAGAACTCTTTACTTTGGGTCTGGGGAATTTTTCAGAGCAGGACATCAAAGAAGCGGCCAGGGCTTTTACCGGTTGGAATTTTAAAGCCAATGGCGATTTTATTATAAGAGCCAATAAACACGATGAAAACGCCAAAACATTTTTAGGGGTCTCTGGAAATTTAGGTGGTGATGAGGTTATAGATATCATTCTCAAGCAGCGCCAATGTGCGGAGTTTATTTGTAAAAAAATATACACCTATTTTGTTAATCCGAGTATTGATGCTTCTCATTTAAATGAGCTCACGAATTTATTTTATAAAGACTATAATATTGAGAAACTGATGCGTTATATTTTTATGTCTGATTGGTTTTACGACGAAAATAACATCGGCGCTAAAATTAAATCACCTGTAGAATTGATGGTAGGGATTCAAAAGATCGTACCGTCAGTTTTTATAAAACAGCGTCAAGTCAGCTATCTTCAAAAAATGATGGGGCAAATTCTTTTATATCCTGTCAATGTTGCAGGGTGGAAAGGGGACCGTTATTGGATTGATTCAAATTCGTTGATGTTCAGGTTGAAACTTCCCTCAGTTCTTTTGAATAATGCCAACATTAGCCTGATGCCTAAAGGGGAATTTGAAGATGATTTTAGTGATTTTTATAACCAAAAGAGTCAACAGTTTAAAGTTTCAGATCAAGCGCGTGCTTATTTTGAAACGCATTATGCTAATATATCCAAAGAGGAGTTAAAAGCTATTTTGGTTCTGCCAAAGTTGGATCAAGACACCGATGAGATGCTAAATATTTACCAACATCAAAATGCCTATCAATATTGCATTCAATTGATGTCTATTCCAGAATATCAATTGTGTTAAATTGTAGTTTATGAAAAGAAGAGATTTTTTAGCCAAAAGTTCACTTGCCAGTAGCTTGATGCTGGTTCCAAATTTTATGAAAGCTTTTGAAAGCTTAGACCCTGCAACACTGGGCTACAAAAAATTGGTTCTCATCCAGCTATCAGGCGGAAATGATGGTTTAAACACCATCATTCCACACAGAAATGATTTGTATTATAAATACAGACCTAGTATTTCAATTCCTAAAAATAAATTGATTGATCTCAATGGTGACTTGGGATTCAATGAAAATCTGGGCCCGTTAAAATCTCTTTATGATGAAGGCTATTTATCAATCATAAACAATGTAGGTTATCCCAATCCAAACAGATCTCATTTTAGATCTACAGATATTTGGCAAACTGCGAGCAGTTCTTCAGAGTATTTGGATACGGGATGGATGGGCAGATACATCGAACAATATGGCAAAAATTCGTACAGTGGTATTGAGGTAGATGATTCTTTGTCACTAATAATGAAGGGTGAATTAATGAATGGAATTGCGACTAGAGACGCAAAAAAAATGTTTAATAATACCAAAACCCCATTCTTTGGTAAAGTTTTAGAAACGCAAACAGCGGCACATTTAAGTGAACACAATTTAGGCTATTTGTACAAAACAATGGTGAGTGCTAAATCTTCTGCCAAGTATATATATGAAACTTCTAAAACTTCAAAAAGTACAAAGTCGTATCCCAATAATGCCTTTGCAAAACAATTAAAAACTACAGCAGAGTTTATCAATTCTGGATTAGCTACCAAGGTTTATTATGTTTCTATGGGGGGCTTTGACACCCATGCTGGGCAATCCAACAGACAAGCCAGGCTGCTCAAGACTTATGCTCAGGCTATTGATGTGTTCGTAGCAGATCTAGAAGCTTCAGATTCATTTAAAGACACCTTGGTTGTTACATTTTCAGAGTTTGGAAGACGTGTCCAGCAAAATGCTGCTGCAGGTACAGACCACGGCGCTGCAAGCAACCTTTTTATCATCGGAAAAAATCTCAAAAAACCCGGCTTTTACAACGCCAGTCCCGATTTAGTAAATCTAGATGATAATGGCGATTTGAAGTATGCTGTAGATTTTAGATCTGTTTATGCTACACTCCTAGATCAATGGTTGGAGGCTAGTCATTCTAAAGTATTAGGAAAATCTTTTAAAACTTTAAATTTTATATAATTTATTGTTGATGATTTATAAATTTATTTTGGCTTCAATTCTATTAGTGTTTGCTTCATATGTATCACTTACCAACCTATATTTAAAATATTTTTGAATTCTATACAGCACCAATTTATGCAAACAGAATATTATCTAGGATTTGATTTGGGAAGTTCTTCCGTTAAAGTGGCTTTAGTAGAAGCGGCTACGGGTGAAAATATATTAAGTCTTCACGAACCCCAACACGAAATGTCTATTCTTTCAGAGAAAAGCGATTGGGCGGAACAAGACCCTAACGATTGGTGGAAATTTGTGTGTCAAGGGACCAAACGAATTTTACAAGAATCAAAAATCGATCCTTCATCCATTCAAGCCGTTGGAATTTCTTATCAAATGCACGGTTTGGTGCTTGTTGATGGTGACGGCGAACCACTGCGGAATTCCATTATTTGGTGCGACAGTCGCGCTGTAGATATTGGAAAACAAGCTTTTGAAGATTTAACCAAAGAACGCTGTGTTTCCAATCTTTTAAACTCCCCTGCAAATTTTACAGCCTCTAAGCTCAAATGGGTTAAAGACAACGAACCTGAGTTGTATAAAAAAATTCATAAGTTCATGTTACCCGGTGATTTTATTGCATTTAAACTGACCAATGAAATTTCAACCACCAAAAATGGCTTATCAGAAGGTATTTTTTGGGATTATAAATCTGATTCTATTGCCAATTGGTTACTTGATTATTTTGAATTTAGCCCCGATTTGGTCCCCAACATTGTAGAGAATTTTACACCTCAAGCTTTCATCTCAAAACAAGCAGCAGTAGAAACAGGATTAGCTGAGGGTATCCCGATTACCTATCGTGCAGGCGATCAGCCAAACAACGCTCTTTCGCTAAACGTATTCAACAGTGGAGAAGTTGCTGCCACAGGGGGTACGTCAGGAGTTATATATGCGGTGACTGACAGTAAAAATTCTATTGAAGCGAGTCGAATCAATCATTTTGCTCACGTAAATTATTCATCTGAAAAGCCAACAATTGGAAAATTGTTATGTATTAACGGAGCTGGGATTATGTACCGCTGGTTACGCAATCAAAGTTCTGCAGAATCCTACGAAACGATGAATAGGAAAGCGTCTAAAGTACCCATTGGATCTGATGGCTTGGTCATTTTACCTTTCGGAAATGGTGCTGAGCGCATGCTAAATAATCAAAATATAGGCACTCAATTTTGTAATATCAATTTAAATCAGCATTCTAAAGCCCATCTTTACAGAGCTGCCCTAGAGGGCATAGCCTTTTCATTTGTTTATGGAATGGAAATCCTTAAAAACGACAATGCTGCCATTAAGGTTATTCGGGCGGGTAATGACAATCTTTTCAGATCTGAGATTTTTGCCAAAACCTTGTCAACTCTTATTGGTTATGAAATTGAAATTTACAATACCACAGGCGCTATTGGTGCTGCCAGAGCTGCAGGTTTGACCGATAAAGATTTTGAACGCTTTGGGCAAAACATTACAAAAAACGACCATGTGATGACGTTTAAACCCATCGAAAATAAGAATCCATATTTTGATGCTTACCAAAACTGGAAAACAGAATTAGAAAAACAAATTAAAAATTAAATAATGATACTTACTGGAAACAAAGAATACTACAAGGGAATTGATGCCATTCAATATGAAGGCAAAGATTCGGATAACCCACTAGCATTTAAATATTATGACCCTACACGTGTTGTAGCTGGTAAAACCATGCGTGAGCATTTTAAATTTGCCATCGCATACTGGCATACTTTCTGCGGACAAGGCTCTGATCCGTTCGGCCCTGGAACTCAAAATTTTCCTTGGGATCAGTCTTCAGACCCTGTTCAAGCGGCAAAAGATAAAGCCGATGCTGCATTTGAGTTTATTACTAAAATGGGCTTTGATTATTTTTGTTTTCATGATTATGATTTAATTGCCGAGGCCAATTCTTTAACAGAATCTGAACATCGTCTTTCTGCTATTGTAGACTACATCAAACAGAAACAAGAGCAATCAGGAGTAAAGCTTCTTTGGGGAACCTCTAATTGTTTTTCAAATCCAAGGTTCATGAACGGTGCCTCTACCAACCCAAATTTTGAGGTGGTTGCACGTGCTGGGGCACAGGTCAAATTGGCATTAGATGCGACCATGGCGCTCAATGGAGAAAACTATGTCTTTTGGGGTGGGCGTGAAGGCTATATGTCACTGTTGAATACTGATATGGGTCGCGAATTGGACCACATGGGCCAATTTTTGACCATGGCAAGGGATTACGCCAGAGCGCAAGGCTTTAAAGGTACATTTTTTATTGAACCAAAGCCTATGGAACCTATGAAACATCAGTATGATTTTGATTCGGCAACAGCTATTGGATTCTTAAAAGAATACGGATTGGATAAAGATTTCAAATTAAATATTGAAGTAAACCACGCCACACTTGCACAACACACCATGCAACACGAACTGGCAGTGGCTGCAAAAGCTAATATGCTAGGAAGTATTGATGCCAATAGAGGGGATTACCAAAATGGTTGGGATACCGATCAATTTCCCAATAATATTCAAGAAACAACTGAAGCAATGTTGGTATTTTTAGAAGCAGGAGGCTTACAAGGTGGAGGGATTAACTTCGATGCAAAAATAAGAAGAAACTCAACGGATATGGAAGATGTGTTTTTGGCCCATATTGGGGGTGCAGATACTTTTGCTCGCGCATTGATTACGGCTGATAAAATCATAACATCTTCAACGTATAAAAAATTAAGAAAGGAGCGGTACGCTTCTTTTGATGATGGCAAAGGTGCTGCATTTGAATCCGGATCACTGAACTTACAAGACTTGTATCAAATTGCTCTCGAAAATGGAGAGATTTCTCCACAAAGTGGCAAACAAGAGCTTTTTGAAAATATCATTAATCAATACATTTAATTAATTTTAGTATTATGTACTATTTTGCCTTATCATCTTCATCTGTTTTGGAGAAACTGGACTGGTTTGTTTTGAGTATTTATTTTTTAGCATTAATTGCTGTAGCTGTTTGGGTTGTCTTACAAAAAAATAAAAATACAGAAGACTATTTTTTGGCAGGACGAAATGTGGGTTGGTTTGTTATTGGTGCCTCAATATTTGCTTCTAATATTGGTTCAGAACACGTAGTTGGTCTTGCGGGTACTGGTTTTGAGTCTGGAACACCAATGGCACATTACGAGCTTCATGCTTGGATTGTTTTATTACTTGGATGGTTGTTTTTGCCGTTTTATATCAGAAGTGGAGCTTTTACCATGCCGGAGTTTCTAGAAAAACGATTTGACAGTCGCTCACGTTGGTTTTTATCTTTATTTTCTTTAGTAGCTTATGTGCTCACAAAAGTTTCTGTGACCATATATGCAGGTGGTATTGTAGTCTCCGAACTGTTAGGCATTCCCTTTTGGTATGGCGCCATTGGTATTGTTGTTTTTACTGGGGTCTACACTGTTGTTGGAGGAATGAAAGCGGTTATATATACCGAAACACTTCAAACTATTGTTCTTATTCTTGGGTCATTAATTATTACATATTTAGGCTTACAAGAAGTCGGGGGTTGGGGGCAATTGCGTGAAACGGTAATCGCTGTAAGTCCTGATCATTTTAATATGTGGCGTCCGATTTCCGATCCAGATTTCCCTTGGACAGGACTCTTAATTGGTGGAACTATTGTGGGAATTTGGTATTGGTGTACCGATCAGTATATCGTACAAAGAACCTTGGCAGCTAATAACATTAAAATTGGAAGGCGTGGAGCTATTTTTGGAGCTTACCTTAAATTGTTACCAATCTTAATTTTTTTGGTTCCAGGAATTATTGCATTTGCTTTATCTATTCAAAACCCAGATGTTTTTTCTGTCGAAAAGGCAGATCGCGCTTTTCCAATGCTAGTTAAAACCTTACTTCCAGTAGGTCTAAAAGGGTTAGTTGCTGGTGGTCTTATGGCCGCTTTGATGAGTTCCTTGGCTTCTGTGTTTAACTCGTGCTCTACCATCTTTACTATTGACATTTATAAAAAATTAAAGCCTCATAAGTCGGAACAATATCTTCTTAAAGTTGGAAAAATAGCTACAGGGTTTATTGTTGTACTAGGGATTATTTGGATTCCAATTATGGAGAAAATCGGCGGCGGTGTGATGTATCAGTACTTGCAAAATGTACAATCGTATATTGCGCCACCCGTTACAGCTGTGTTCTTATTGGGTATTATTTGGAAACGCGTTAATTCAGCTGCGGCAATCACAACACTTTTGTCGGGTTTTGTTCTTCTAGTTCTAAGGCTTGGTTCAGAAATTTATTATCAGCCACAAATTTCATCTGATGTACCTGTTGACTCATTGCTTTATAGTTTTGCAACAATTAACTTTGCACATATGGCTATTTTTATGTTTATTTTTTCAGTTATAATGTGTGTTTCGATAAGCCTTATTGGTATTGCACCTGATTATAAAACGATTGCTGGATTGTCCTTTGGAACATTAACAGATGAACAAAAGAATGCTTACAAGAACAGCTATGATACTATTGATGTGGTGTTATCGGTTGTTTTAGTTTTTCTAGTAATTTGCATACTTTGTTATTTCACAGGTTAAATAAAGTTAATATGATTGATAAACTAATTTCAATAAGATTGTTTAATCTAATATTTATTTTGCTATTGAACTGTGGAGGTTCAAGTAATGACTCAACAGATACCTCATTACCACCTGATCCGATTCTTGAAGATGTATTTTATATTTCTCAAACTATAGATGGGGAAGAAGTACAACGCGAGGTGCTTTTACATTTTCCTGAAAATTTTGATCAATCACATTCTTATCCTATGGTTATTGCTTTTCATGGTAATGGTGGGCAAAACAATAGTTGGTTTAATCAGCTATCACAGTTAGTGGATACAGGTGAATTTATTGGGGTATATCCACAGGGATATTTAAACTCATGGAATTTAGGTGCAGAAGCATCCACTGCAGATGAGGTTTATTTTTTCAATCAAATAATGGCTAAACTTGAAACGTATTCATTTTTTGACACTTCAAAAATTTATGGAATAGGAGTTTCCAATGGCTCTGCTTTAATCAATAAATTAGCAATAGAAACCTCTTATTTTAGCGCCATTGCAGCTCTTGCAAGCCAATTGATCGTTGGGACGGTACCCAATAGTTCAACCGCTCCAGTGGCTGTTTATCAAATGTGTGGAACAGCAGATAATATTATCCCCTATGAAGGTGGAATGTCTGTGGTAGGACATCATTTTTTAAGTGCATCCAATAGTGCTTTGAGTTGGGCAAATGCGTTTAATTGTATGACTGAACCAATTGTAGAAATGTTAGGAGAGGATGAAATTTTAATTTACACAGATTGTGAATCAGAAAAAGAGATTCGCTTTCATAGTGTAAATAATGCAGGACATAATTTGAATCAGCCTAACACCCCTAATTTTTATGGTCCAGTTTGGGAATTTTTAAAGCGTTTTTAAAATGGACATTTTTTCTTCATTTATAAAATTTATTAAGCTGTTCATTATTGTTTTTTTGTCTAGTTTGTCTGTAACCGCTCAAAATAGAATTAATATTGAGGGTGTTGTATATGATGAATATGATTACCCCATTCCATATGCCTCCATTGGCATCGTAAAAAAAAATATAGGTACAAGTTCAACGGAGGAGGGGACATTTAAATTTTTTGTATCCAATAATGAGCTCTCAGATGTTATTGAAATTTCGTCCATTGGCTATGAACCATTTGAAATTACAGTTCAAAATTTTATCGACCTAAGGGATAAAACTTTTATTCTTAAGGAAAAAATTACAGCACTTAATGAAGTCTCAATCGAAAGCCCAAAAAATATAGTCAAAAAAGCGTTTAAAAAATTAAAAGATAATACTATAAGCGACAAGCATAAGTTGGGTCTATTGTACCGGCGCTGGTCTGTTGAAGATAAAATATGCCGCTATTTTATAGAACAATATATCGATGTTTTAGATCGTGGACCATCCTCATATATTCAAGCTTTTGATGTTCAACACAGTCGTACATCATCGGATTATAGATTTATTAAAAATGAACAAGATCGCCATGCTTTACAGTTTATGGAACTCAACAATCCATTACGAAATGGTCCTTCGTTTGGTTCATATAGCTGGAAAAAGATTGAAGACACATTTTATGAGAACGAGGACGTTTTGGTGTTAGAAGGTACTCAAAAGAATGGAAATAGTATTACACTTTATGTAGGCTTTGAGACCTCAAAAATTTATAAGGTAGAAAAAAATACAATCAGCATGAATATCGGTAAGCGTCTCAATGCACTTTATATCTACAAAAATAATAATAAAGGCAAATTATATCTTAGTTATCATAAACGTCAGTGGGAAGGCGCTATAAAAACTCCCGACCATGTTAAACGAGCGATGCTTCAGGCGGGAAAAAAGGAAAGAAAATACATTCCTATTTCATACCGCCATGAGGTTTTTGTTTTGGATTTAAATGATGAAAAAAGTAAAATGAAATTAAACAACGAATCTCTTCAACAAGATATGACACTTTACAAAATTCCTTATGATGAAAATTTTTGGAATAATATAAGCTTACCCCCAGAAACCAAATTTTATTTGAAAAATATTAACGAATTAGAAAGTCTTTATGAAGTTCCAATTGAAACACAATTTAAATTTTCTAACATAAGATAGTAATGCTGTAAAATTAATCTGCTTCATATTTCGGTTTTCTAGTTAAATTATTGCGCTCCTTTAAAAAATCTTTAAATAGTTATGTGTTTCAGTTCTTCAATAGTTTTTGAGGGATTTTCACTTTTAAACACAAAGCTACCAGCTACCAGAATATCAGCACCAGCAGATTTGAGTTTTTTAGCATTAGCAGAAGTGACACCCCCATCGATTTCGATTTTAGTAGACGCATTTTTCTTGTCTATCAGAGCTTTTAGCTGTTTTACTTTTTCATAAGTATTCTCTATAAAACTTTGCCCTCCAAAACCAGGATTTACACTCATTATACACACCAAATCGATGTCTTGAATAGTGTCTTGTAAAACATTAATATTCGTATGAGGATTCAACGCGACTCCAGCTCTCATACCTTCGTTTTTGACGGCTTGAATAGTGCGGTGCAAATGTGGGCATGCTTCGTAATGCACTGTAAGAATGTCGCTGCCTAAATCAGCAAATGTTTTGATGTAGCGATCGGGATCTACAATCATCAAGTGTACATCTACTGTTTTTTTAGCGTGTCTAGTGATTGCTTTTAATACGGGCATACCAAAAGAAATATTGGGAACAAACACCCCATCCATGATGTCTATATGAAACCAATCCGCTTGGCTGGCATTAACCATCTCTATGTCCCGTTGAAGGTTAGCAAAATCGGCGGCTAGAATGGAAGGTGCAATTAAAGATGAACTCATAATTTTATTTTAATACAACAAAAATAGAACAAAAAATAAACCCCTGCCAATGAGCGGGGGTTTTGTTATTAACCAAGGTAGGTTTTTAGTATTTTACTTCTCGAGGTATGTTTTAATCGGCGTATCGCTTTTTCTTTTATTTGTCGAACACGTTCTCTAGTAAGATCAAAAGTTTCGCCAATTTCTTCTAAAGTCATAGGGTGTTGATTACCAAGACCAAAATATAAGCGGATTACATCGGCTTCTCGTGGAGTTAGTGTTTCTAAAGCACGCTCAATTTCAGTTCTAAGAGATTCATGAAGCAATTCTTTGTCTGGATTTGGGGATTCCCCAGAACGTAAAACATCATATAAATTGGAGTCCTCTCCTTCAACTAGAGGGGCATCCATGGAGACGTGACGGCCAGAATTTTTCATGGACTCTTTGACGTCATTTATAGTCATGTCCAACTCTTTAGCAATTTCTTCAGCACTTGGTGGGCGTTCATGCGATTGCTCAAGAAAAGCATAAGTTTTATTGATCTTATTAATCGATCCAATTTTGTTTAGCGGTAAACGGACAATTCTGGATTGCTCTGCAAGAGCTTGCAAAATCGACTGGCGAATCCACCAAACCGCATAAGAAATAAATTTGAATCCGCGTGTTTCATCAAAACGTTGAGCCGCTTTGATGAGGCCTAAGTTGCCTTCATTAATCAAATCTGGAAGCGTTAAACCCTGATTTTGATATTGTTTGGCAACGGAAACAACAAAACGGAGATTGGCTTTAGTTAATTTTTCCAATGCGATTTGATCACCAGCTTTGATACGTTGTGCCAATTCTACTTCCTCATCGGCGGTAATTAAATCTACTTTTCCAATTTCCTGAAGATACTTATCTAGAGAAGCAGTTTCTCTGTTTGTAACTTGTTTTGTGATTTTGAGTTGTCTCATTTTGAAGGCTTCTTATTAAAAATTATTTTGGTCTCATTAGGTTATACGTCAAAAGCTTGATGAATGTTACAAAAAAAAGCCATTTTATTTGAAAATGGCTTTTTTAAATTATTAACAACTAGAATTATTTTAGTCGCGTCTTGGTTTTCTGTCATTACGTCGGTTGTCACGACCTCTGTTATTAGGCTTTCTGTCTCTTGGCGGACGTTCTACATAACCTTCTGGTTTAGGTAGAAGTGCTTTACGCGAAACTTTTTCTTTTCGTGTTCGCGAATCGATACCAAAATACTTCACGTCAAAAACGTCACCCATATTTACAACATCAGATACATTTTCTGTACGTTCCCATGCCAGTTCACTCACATGGAGTAACACTTCGTTTCCAGGAGCTTCTAGATACTCTACTACTGCACCGAAGTCTAGCATTTTTATGACTTTTACCTCATAAGCACTTCCAACTTCTGGCTTAAACATAATAGAATCTATTTTTGCTAAAACAGCATCAATACCATCTTGGTCTGTGCCTAATATTTCAACAATTCCTTCTTCAGTGACTGGATCTTCGTTGATCACAATTGTTGTTCCTGTCTCTTTTTGAAGTTCTTGAATCACTTTACCACCAGGACCAATTAGTGCGCCAATAAACTCGTTTGGAATTATTCGGGTCACCATTTTTGGTGCATGCGCTTTCACATCTGCAGCAGGTGCTTCAATAGTATCTGTTAGTTTTTCTAAAATATGCAGTCGACCTTCACGTGCTTGATTTAGTGCATTGACTAAAATTTCGTACGATAAGCCTTTGACTTTGATGTCCATTTGACAAGCCGTAATCCCGTCTGCTGTTCCAGTGACTTTAAAATCCATATCTCCAAGATGATCTTCATCCCCTAAAATATCAGATAATACAGCGTATTTTCCTGAATCAGCATCAGATATAAGTCCCATTGCAATTCCAGAAACTGGTTTTTTCAGTTGAACACCAGCATCCATAAGTGCCATAGTTCCAGAACAAACGGTGGCCATAGATGATGATCCGTTGCTTTCTAAGACTTCACTAACAACACGTACAGTATATGGGCAATCTTCTGGTACCATTCCCTTAAGTGCGCGTTGTGCTAAGTTTCCATGTCCTACTTCACGACGTGATGTTCCGCGAATTGGGCGAGCTTCACCAGTCGAGAAAGGAGGGAAGTTGTAATGTAAATAAAAACGCTCTTCGCCTTCATGAGATGGCATGTCGATCTGATTTGCATCTCTTGAAGTTCCTAGGGTTACAGTTGCTAAGGCTTGTGTTTCACCTCTAGTGAAAATTGACGAACCATGCGTAGATGGTAAGTAGTCTACCTCACACCAAATAGGTCTGATTTCGTCTGTTTTTCTACCGTCCAAGCGTAATCCTTCGTTAAGCGTTAAATCACGTACAGCAGCTTTTTCTGCTTGTCTATAATACTTAGATATTAATCCTCCGTACTCTTCTTGTTCCTCTTCTGAAAACGAAGCTACAATCTCGTCTTTTATTTCTGAAAACGCTGTACTTCTTTCGTGTTTAGCAGAACCTGCTTTAGCCACCGCATAAACTTTATCATAGGCCATGTCATGAACTTTTTGTGCTAAATCTTCATCTGCACGTTCTGGCTCATACTCACGAACTTCTTTTTTACCAAATGCTTCAGCCAATCGCTCTTGTGCTGCACATTGTACCTTAATGGCTTCATGTGCAAACTTAATGGCTTCAGTCATTTCTTCTTCAGATATTTCATCCATTTCCCCCTCTACCATCATGACAGAGTCAGCAGAAGCGCCAATCATCATATCAATATCAGATTCTTCTAGCTGTGCGCGAGTAGGATTTATAATGAATTCTCCGTTGATACGCCCCACTCTGGCTTCAGAAATAGCACATTCAAAAGGAAAATCAGAAAGTTGAATTGCAGCAGATGCAGCTAACCCAGCCATAGCGTCAGGCATTACATCTTCGTCATGAGACATCAATTGAATCATTACTTGAGTCTCCGAATGATAATCTTTTGGAAACAACGGTCGTAATACACGATCAACAAGACGCATGGTTAGGACTTCCCCGTCACTTGGGCGCGCTTCTCTTTTGAAGAATCCGCCTGGATAGCGTCCTGCTGCAGCAAATTTTTCGCGATAGTCTACTGTAAGGGGTAGAAAATCTACATCCGATTGTTTGTAATTGGAAACTACAGTACAAAGCAACATACATTTGCCAGATTGTACTACCACAGAGCCATGGGCTTGTTTGGCAAGTTTCCCTGTTTCGATAGAGATTTCTCTTCCATCGCCGAGGTCAATGACCTCTTTAAATACTTTTGGAATCATTTTATTTTTTTCTAATTAAACATTGGTGTTGTGTTGTTGTTGTGTGGTGTGACCAATGAAAAACTTTAATTAGCTTCTTCTATAATTTGTGTAAAGATACACATAAAAACAAAAAAGAGGCTATAGCCTCTTTTTGGTGTATTTATTTTCTTAATCCTAACTCTTTAACAATCGCACGGTACCTAAGGATATCTTTTTTAATTAAATAATCCAATAGAGATCGACGCTTTCCTACAAGCTTTACCAACGAACGCTCTGTATTAAAGTCTTTTCGGTTTTGCTTTAAGTGATCGGTGAGGTGATTGATACGGTGTGTAAATAATGCAATTTGGCCTTCAGCAGAACCGGTATTTTTAGCATCTTTTCCGTATTTTTTAAAGATTTCTTCTTTTGTTTCTTTTGTTAAGTACATTCCAATATTTATTTAAATAATTTTTATGCATTGATTACGGCGATCATAATCAGGCGGCAAATATATGAAAATCGTGTGATATAAACATAATTTTAAAGAAATTATGCTCTGATCGGTTGATTCAAGATCAAATCGATGTATTGATTGACTTTGTCTTTTAAATATTCACGGTGTGTAATAAAATCCAAAAAGCCATGTTCTAAGACAAATTCAGCAGTTTGAAACCCTTCTGGTAATTCTTTCCCAGTCGTATCACGAACAACACGTGGCCCTGCAAAGCCTATAAGTGCTCCAGGTTCACTGATGTTAATATCACCTAGCATTGCAAAAGATGCTGTTGTACCGCCTGTTGTGGGATCGGTACACAATGAAATGTAAGGAATACCTGCATCGGCCAATTGTGCTAATTTTGCTGAGGTTTTCGCCAATTGCATCAACGACAACGCGGCTTCCATCATTCGTGCTCCCCCTGATTTTGAAATGATCATGAAAGGGAGTTTTTTCTTTAGCGAATAATCTGCAGCACGAGCAATTTTTTCTCCTACAACACTTCCCATCGAACCTCCAATAAAACTAAAATCCATACAAGCCACGACTAAGTCTTTGCCTTTGGACTTCCCAACAGCTGTTCGTACAGCATCATTGAGTTTTGTTTTTTCTTGTGCAGCTTTTAGGCGGTCAATATATTTTTTTTTGTCAGTAAATTTTAGAGGATCTTTAGAAGTTACTTTCTTATCAAGCTCTTTAAATTTGTTGTCATCAAATAAAATATTAAAATATTCATTACTACCTATACGTACGTGGTATCCGTCTTCTGGGCTGACAAAGAAATTACGTTCTAATTCTTCTGTTTCAATGATTTTTCCAGTTGGCGATTTGTACCACAAGCCTTTTGGGGTGTCACGCTTCGCTTCTGTAGGAGTCTGAATTCCTTTGTCTGTTCTTTTAAACCACGCCATTTTGTTCTGATTGATTTAGAATGAAAAACAAATTTAATGATATTTTTTTACAATGTATCTACATTGTTCAAATCCTCGAAGGCCTTTTTTAGACGCGCAACAAATGTTTGTTCTCCTTGTCTTAACCAACGTCTCGGGTCGTAGTATTTTTTATTTGGTACATCTTCGCCTTCTGGATTTCCAATTTGTGCCGCCAAATAATCTTGATTTTTCTTAAAATCATCACGAACTCCTGTCATGAATGCATATTGAAGATCCGTGTCAATATTCATTTTAATTACACCATATCCAATTGCTTCACGAATTTCTTCAACAGTTGAGCCAGATCCGCCATGGAACACAAAATCAATATGGTTTTCAGAAACGCCATATTTTTCAGTAATATATTCTTGGGAGTTCTTGAGAATTTTTGGAGTTAGCTTCACGTTCCCAGGTTTGTATACCCCATGAACATTTCCAAATGCCGCAGCGATGGTAAACTGGTCGCTTACTTTACTCAATTCTTCGTAAGCATAAGCCACCTCTTCAGGCTGTGTGTACAATTTTGAAACGTCTACATCGCTATTGTCAACACCATCCTCTTCGCCACCTGTGATGCCCAATTCAATTTCGAGTGTCATTCCCATTTTAGACATTCTTTTTAAGTATGCTTTACAGATTTCAATATTTTCTTCTAGGGGCTCTTCCGAAAGATCAATCATGTGTGAGCTGTAAAGTGATTTTCCTGTTTCTTCAAAATGTTTTTCAGAAGCGTCTAGTAAACCATCGATCCATGGCAACAATTTTTTTGCACAGTGGTCGGTATGAAGAATTACTGGAACACCATAAGCTTCCGCCATTTCATGAACGTGTTTAGCGCCAGCAATTGAGCCTGCAATAGCCGCTTTTTGATTGTCGTTGGAAAGACCTTTTCCAGCATTGAATTGACCACCACCATTTGAAAACTGAATGATGACAGGCGCATTAAGTGCTTTTGCAGTTTCAAGAACACTATTGATCGTATTTGATCCGATTACATTAACAGCAGGGAGTGCAAATCCTTTTTCTTTTGCAAGTTTGAAAATCTTTTGAACTTCGCGTCCTGTGGCTACACCAGGTTGTATTGAATGACTCATTTGTGATGGTTTTAAATTTGCGTCAAAAGTACTAAAATAAATCCCTTAATGTTAAAATTTTAACACGACATATCATTAAATTTATACGAAAACGTTTGAGGTGAGTTTAGTCTAAAATGGATAATTGATTCCAATGTTGTACACTGCGTTGCCGAAATTGAAATCACGTAGCCAACGTTGATCTTTGGAAAGGGCGGGGTTGTATGTTTTGAATCCTGTATCAAGGCGTAGAATAAAAAAATCAAAATCATATCGAAGTCCAATTCCGGCACCTAAAGCAATATCCTTTAATGATTTGAAGCTGTCAAAAGTTGCTTTGGGGTCTTCAACCTCATCGAGAACATTCCATATATTTCCTGCATCTACAAAAAAAGCACCATCAAGTTGACCAAATAAATTATACCTGTGTTCAAGGCTAAATGCAATTTTCATATTCGCTTCGTTGAATTCATTATTATTATCGGAACGACCTGGTCCTAGGTTGTAGGCTGTCCACGCGCGGTTGTCATTTGATCCTCCGGCGAAAAAACTTTTGGAGAAAGGAATGTTATTAGAGTTTCCAAGTGGAACAGCAATACCTAAAAAAGTTCTAAGTGCAAGAACATTATTTCGACCCAAATCCCAGAGCTTGATGTAATCGATTTCTGTTTTGGCATATTGGGAAAAAGCCACATTATTTATTTCGAACTCCCCATTGTCATTTTTTTTCAAATTCAATAAATCTGCAGCTCCGTTGAGAATATTTCCGGCCAGCTCCAGCTTAAAACGAAAGATAGAAAAATCTGTATCGTAATTATTTTCTCTATTATCATTTGTTAGGCTGAAATTACTTGCAAGGATAAAGTTGTTTTGGGTTAATCTATTTTTACGTTCCTTGATGTTCCTAACACTTCGAAAATCATTAGGATTTGTGTTTTGGAAAGTTGCATCTGAAGTTACAAGCCCTATGAAATCATCAGCTCTTGATAAGTCTAATGCATTTGATCCATCTGGATTTGAAACTAAATAATCATTTGGAGTTGGGTAGCTGTTTAATGCAATATTTTCAAGTCTATTGAAAGAATTTTGGTATACACTAAAGTAATTTCCAGGGTTTAGATTTCTAACATATTGTAAATTAATTAGATCTAGGTTGTTTGTCTTGCTTTGTTTGGGATTCCAATTGTAGCTCAATCGTCCGTTTAGTGTACGTTTATCCAAACCTATATTTTTTTGACTAGTGAAGCCCATGCTTAGCTGTGATGTTGGGGACATATATTTTGGAATGATTTTCTCAGTATTGAATGGGAAAAATAGTCTAGGAATATTAAGTTTTATATCTGCGCCAAGCTCATTAATATCAAAAAACTGATCTTCAGATTTAGCTCCGTCTTTTGAGGCCCCAATAGCTCCCAAAGCAGAGATTTCTAAAGTCTCAGCACCCCTGAAAATATTTCGTATCAAAACCCCAGAACTGAACGAAAATCCAATTTTTTGAATATTACTTTGAGAAATGTCAAAGTCAAATCCCAAACCATATTTTTTTCTTGGGTTGAGGTAAATGTTTGCGGTTAATGTTGAATCAATGCTATTTTCGATATATTCAATATTGGGGTATTTAAACGAGTTTAACTGACTTAAATATCCATAAGTTCGCTTCCTATCCAAATCACTATATAAGTCACCTTTATTTACTAAAACAGCATTCGTTATGGCTTTTGGTTTGTATTTTAATGCGCCATAATTATAAAAGTTAAAGCCATCGTGTGTTGCGGTTTTTTTAGGCTCAGACTCATTCCTGTTTTTGAAAGATGCATCTGTAAAAATATTCACCTCTTTGATGCGGTATGTTTTAAAGGGTTCCTGAATTGTACTGTCTTGGGTTCTCAATATTCTATTAGGAATATTGATTTCAAGGTCTACATTATGTTTGGTTCCGATCGTATCGTTTTCAAAACTTATATAGTCTTGTGAAAAGTGATAAACTCCAGAGTTCCTAAAGTGTGTTGTTAATCGGTTTCGTTCATTTTCAAAATCTGATATATCAAATTGTTTCCCTTTTTTAATGAATGAATTTTCTTTACTTTTCTCGAATAATAATTCTAAAACTGGCGTTTCTATATTAGTTTTAATAGCTCCAATGTTGTAAGCTGTACCTGTTTGAATTTTATAAGCTAATGTTGCTCGTTTATTACCTAAAGTGTCGATTTCATATTCAATTTTTCTATCAAACCAACCTTTTGAAAAATAATAACGTTCGAGATTAAGTTTTGTTTTTTTGATTTTTAAACTATCTAAAATACTTGGTGCTTCACCAGTTTTTTTCAACCAACTGTTGAAACCCAAAGATGATTTTTTGAGTTGATCCAGCTGTTTTTTAGAAAATTTATTAATTAGGCGTTGCTTTCGTTTGGGGTGTTTATTCAGCCATTTTTCAAATATCGAATCTTTATTGGGGCGTGCCAGATTGTATATATGAAGTCGAACAGGTATTCCTAGTATTGTACTATTAACTTGTTGAAATGAAAGTTTGGATAGTGTTTCAGATTTTGTGTTTTTTCCATTGACTGTGAAGGAGTTTTTTACTAACAAACGGTCCTCGCTTCCAACTCTTTTGACGGCGTCGCAAGCGGTGCAGATGTAAGCAACTGAATAAATAAAAAATATTTTTTTTAGCGAATCCTTCAACAAGACATAAATAAAATTTAGATTTATGGTCTAAATAAATTTAAATCAAATGTACATTTTTTAGATGTTAACTAAAAACCAAACAAAGCGAATACTTAGTTTAAGTAAAAAAAAGCAGCGTTCTCAAGAGCAAATGTTTGTTTCTGAAGGAGTTAAGGTTACCCAAGAGTTTTTAGATGCCCAGTATGAACCTATTGAGATTTTTTCAACAGATTCGTTTTATGCGCAGTATTCCAATGCTTTTGTTCATATCAGTACTCAAGAGCTTTCCAAGATAAGTAGCCTAAAAACACCCAATAAAGTTTTAGCTATTTTTCGCATTCCCAAACCCAAACCTATTGACGATTCTGCTCTGATCTTAGCTCTTGATGATTTAAATAATCCTGGAAATTTAGGAACAATTATTCGACTTTGCGATTGGTTTGGTATACGCGATTTGGTATGTAGTCCAGCAACTGTTGATTGTTATAACTCAAAAGTTATCCAAGCAGCAATGGGTTCACACACTAGAGTAAATATTAATTACACCGCTTTGGCGCCTCTTATTAAATCTGCCGATAATGCCATGGGAACTTTTATGGAAGGAACTTCTGTTTATGCTTCAAATTTTCCGAACTCAGGTATATTGGTGTTTGGAAATGAAGCCAATGGTATTTCGGAAAATATATCTTCCTTGCTTACGGAAAAACTTTCTATTCCTAGGTTTGGTGCTTTCAAAAAAACAGAAAGTCTTAACGTTGCCAATGCTGTGTCAATTTTTTTAAGCGAATATAGAAGACGTTCTACTGAAATGTGAAATTTATAAAAAGGCCACGGGTTTGCATTTGATCGATGTTGCTGGTCCAAGGGCTGTTGGCATCAAAATCCGGAACATGCTCATCATTCAACGAAAATACCCCTCTCAGCGATGGGGTAAATTTAAACCAAGTTAGATAAAAATCTATTCCAATTCCTAATTCGTAGAATACATTATTTTTTATCATTCTAAAATTACCATTGCTGTTATCATCCGGATTGTCTTGATTGCTGGACAGGTTTAGTGCAGTAGATATTCCACCAACGATAAATGGTTTGATGTTGTTGATTCGCTTTGTTGAAATTTTAATTAGTAGTGGGATATGAATATAAGTAGATCGTATTTCACGTTCTAGGTCTTTTTCCTCATAAGTAAGACCATCAAAGTAAGTATTGCTGTAGCTTAAGGTCCTGTTTGACATCACGAGTCCTGGTTCCAAACGAATATCAAAATAATCGTTGATTCTAACATTACCAATTAGCCCAACATTAAAACCTACAGCTTTTAAGACCTGTATATCTTTAACATTAGTTTTGTAGTCGATATTAAAATCATAACTATTAAAACCTAAATAATATCCGTAAGATAGTGGAGCTTTGTCAAAATTTTCATTATTCAACAAGCGTTCTTTTGTAAAGAGCTGTGCTTCACTCTCAAATATTGATATGCTAAAAAAAAGAAAACTAATTAGAATTTTTGTTCTCATTGTTTCGATGCAGTATAAATTGTTGCCACGCCAAATGTTTGAGCAAAGGATTGTGTTGATATAAACCCTGTTTTTGTCAAAATATTGTTGAAGGCTTTGCCATAGGGAAATTTTGCCGCAGATGAACTTAAATAACTGTAAGCATCTTTGTCTTTAGAGAACAATTTTCCAATGATGGGGAGTAAGATTTTTGTGTATAAAAAGTAGCCTTGTCTAAATGGAAATTTTGTGGGTACTGAAGTTTCCAGAACCACAAATACTCCATTGGGTTTTAGTACCCTTAATATTTCTGATAGACCAACCTCCAAGTGCTCAAAATTACGAACCCCAAAGGCTACGGTTATAGCATCAAAGCTATTGTCATCGAAAGGTAAATTTTCCGAATCTCCCACAACCATATCAATAGTATCGTTTAATTTTTTTGCATTTATTTTTTTACGCCCAACTTCCAACATCCCTTCACTGATGTCCAAGCCAATTATTTTTTTGGCATTGGTTTGGGTTAGATTAATGGCCAAATCTCCTGTTCCGGTGGCAATATCCAGAACGGATTCGGGATTTTTATTAGCTACGATTTTAACGACTTTTTTACGCCATTTTATATCTATTCCAAATGATATAACACGATTCAAACCATCATACTCGTTTGAAATAGTATCAAACATTTTAGCAATTTGTTCCTTTTTGGAGAGTGAACTGTCTTTGTAGGGCGTTATCTTTTTGGACATATAGTCAAATTGAAATTGAAATATTTTTGCAGTGCAAAGAAATACAATTCGCAGACAAATCCCTAAAAATAACGTATATTTGCACATCTCTTTAACTGATAATTGATGAAAATTATTATTGCCGGCGCTGGAGAAGTCGGATTTCACTTGGCAAAGCTTTTGTCCTACGAATCTCAGGAAATCATACTTATTGATTTGGACAAAGAACGGCTAGCCTATGCAGAAACACATTTGGATATAAAAGTTGTTAAAGGCGATATCACTTCAGTATCTGTATTGAAAGAATCGAATATAGCAAATGCAGATTTATTTGTTTCAGTAACCTCATCTCAAACAGCAAATATCACCTCCTGTGTGTTGGCCAAACAATTAGGCGCCAAGCGCACTATTGCCCGGATTTCCAATACCGAGTTCATTGAGCATAAAGACGAAGTTGGTTTTGAGACTTTAGGTATTGATGAGCTTATTTCGCCTGAATCTTTGGCTTCTTCAGAAATAGAATTGCTTCTCAATCAATCTGTTTTTAATGACACATATGCCTTTGAAGATGGAGCCCTTACAATGTTGGGCTTAACCCTTTCTGCGGATGCAAAAATCATTGATAAACAAGTGAAAGTAGCGGCTCAATTACTTTCGGATATTCATTTTATCCCCATAGCAATCCAAAGACATGGTTCTCATCTCACGCTTATACCAAGAGGAGATACAGTGTTTAAGGAAGGAGATCGTGTTGTTTTTATTACATCTGAAGGAGGAGACGAGGAATTATGTAAACTCACAGGTAAACGAAAAACTCAAATTAAAGATATCATGATTTTGGGAGGTGGGCAAATTGGTGCTATTACCGCCAAAGAACTCTCAAAAACGGATTTCAATATAAAAATTGTTGAAAAATCTAAAGAACGTGCCCTTGAGCTGGCTGATCAACTCAGTAATGCACTCATAATCAATGGAGATGGAAGAAACGTTGAACTCTTAGAGGAAGAAAATATTAATGCAATGGATGCCTTTATTTCAGTTACTGGAAATTCAGAGACTAATATTATGTCTTGTTTAGTAGCGAAATCAAAAGGAGTTAAAAAGACCATAGCTTTGGTCGAAAATATGGACTATTTTGCTCTTTCGCATTCCATTGGAGTAGATACTCTAATCAATAAAAAATTGCTTGCAGCCAACAGTATTTTTAGATATGTACGAAAAGGTGAAGTAGTAGCAATGACTAAGCTTACAAATATGGAAGCCGAATTATTGGAGTTCGTTGTGAAGCCAACATCAAAAATATGTTATCAATTTATCAAAGAGGTTGACTTTCCTAGAGCAGCAATCATTGGCGGGGTAATAAGGAATGAATCAGGAATCATTGCTTTAGGAGATTTTAAAATTGAACCTGGAGACCGTGTTGTAGTCTGTTGTCTGCCTGAGGCAATTAGCAAGGTAGAGCATCTTTTCTTCTAAGCATTCTAATGAAACAAAACAATAAAATTATAATTCATTTTTTTGGGCTCTTATTGCTGTTTAATGGCGGGTTTATGCTATTGGCGGCATTGTTGAGTTTTATCTACAGCGATGGAGCTACAAATCAATTAGTGCTCTCCGGATTATCTGTTTTAGTAATTGGATTTTTAGCTATGATTTTCACTAAAAACCATTCTAAGGAAATGACCAAAAGACAAGGGTATATAGTAGTTGCTTTTGGTTGGGTAGTAATGGCTCTTTCCGGTACGCTGCCTTATATTTTGACAGGCTCTATTACGAATTTCACAAATGCTTTTTTTGAGACTATTTCAGGCTATACAACTACTGGTGCAAGTATACTCACCGATATTGAAGTACTTCCAAAAGGGGTTCTGTTTTGGCGAAGTCTGACCCATTGGATAGGGGGTATGGGTATTATTGTTTTGGCGATTGCTATCTTACCATTATTAGGCATTGGTGGTATGCAATTGTTTGCTGCTGAAGCCCCTGGCCCGAGTACAGATAAACTCCACCCTAGAATCACAGATACGGCAAAGCGGTTATGGCTTATCTATGTCGGTTACACTGCTGCAGAAACGCTATTTTTGAAGCTTGCAGGAATGTCCTTTTTTGATGCGCTAAATCATTCTATGAGTACGCTTTCAACAGGTGGGTTTTCAACAAAAAACGACAGTTTAGCTCATTGGAACGATTCGCCAATGATACAATATATTGTTGTGTTTTTTATGTTTCTAGCTGGGACAAATTTCGTTCTCAGTTATTTTGGATTTAAGGGTAATTTTTCTAAAATTTTTAAAGATGAAGAATTTAAACTTTATGCCAAATTCATAATTATTTTTAGCGTAATTTCTGCATTTGTAGTCTATTATAATTCAGCATTTTCAGTGTCTTCTTCATTTGATCATCCCATGGTTTTTGGAGCTATTGAAGCTGCTTTTAGACATGGGCTTTTTCAAGTGGTCGCCATAGTAACTACAACAGGGTTTGTTAGTGCCGATTTTACAATTTGGCCTCATTTTTTAGTTGTCTTTTTCTTTGGCTTGATGTTTCTTGGGGGATCTTCAGGAAGTACATCTGGTGGTGTGAAAGTTGTACGTCACCTTGTGCTTATTCGAAATGGATTTTTGGAATTTAAAAGAGCGCTTCACCCCAATGCGGTATTACCTGTTCGATACAATGCAAAGTCTATTTCTGGTGAGATTGTTTTCAATGTACTTGGTTTTTTTATGCTCTACATGCTATCTTTTATTGTAGGTGCACTGGGATTTTCCTTCATAGGGTTAGATTTTGAATCTGCAATAGGTGTAGCTGCTTCTAGCTTGGGCAACGTTGGTCCAGCGCTAGGCGAATTTGGTCCAGCACAGAATTTTCATCAGATGCCTTTAATGGGTAAATGGTGGGGTTCATTTCTGATGTTGATTGGCCGATTGGAACTTTTTACGGTTCTTATATTACTCACTCCCTTTTTCTGGAGAAAGTCTTAAGCAATTCCAAGAATGTTTAGTTTGCTAATGCTTTTTTGATTCGTTCTATTGCTTCAACAATTTGTTCTTGTGAGGCCGCGTAAGATATTCTAATACAATTTGGGTTTCCAAAAGCATCTCCGGTTACGGTAGCAACAAGAGCCTCTTCAAGTAAGAAAAGAGATAAATCGGTTGCGTTGTTTATTTGCTTGCCTTTGAAGGTCTTCCCAAATAATGCCGAAACATCCGGGAACACATAAAATGCACCTTCGGGAGTATTACATGAAAAACCATTGATGTCCTTAAGTAAATTCAGTATAAGATCTCGACGCACCTTGAATTCGTCGATCATATACTGTACTTTAGATGGCGAAGCTTCCAAAGCAGTAATGACGGCTCTTTGTGCAATACAATTTGCCCCACTAGTAATCTGGCCTTGCATTTTGTTGCATGCACGTGCAATTTTTTCTGGGGCTCCTAAGAAACCAATCCGCCACCCAGTCATCGCAAATGCTTTTGACACTCCATTAACGGTAATCGTTCTATCGTACATGTCTTCAAATTCAGCTATACTAGCGTGACCACTTCCAAAATTAATGTGCTCGTAAATTTCATCTGAGACAATGTAAATTTCAGGATATTTTTTCAGTACATCTGCTAGTGCTCTCAATTCCTCTCTACTGTACAAGGAACCGCTTGGGTTGCATGGCGAACTGAACCAAATCATTTTTGTTTTGGGCGTAATTGCAGCTTCAAGTTGAGTAGCTGTCATTTTAAAATCAGTTTCAATTGAAGTCTTTACTTCCACAGGGGTGCCTTCAGATAGCTTCACTATATCTGAATAACTGACCCAGTACGGGCATGGTAAAATAACTTCGTCCCCTTTGTTTAATAAAACTAAAGCTACATTAGCAAGGCACTGTTTTGCTCCCGTTGATACTACAATTTGACTTGGTGTGTACGATAAATTGTTATCGCGTTTGAACTTTGTAATGATGGCTTGTTTTAACTCTGCATACCCATCCACTGGTGTGTACGAATTAAAGTTATCATCAATTGCTTGCTTTGCAGCATCTTTTATAAAATCAGGTGTGTTAAAGTCCGGTTCTCCTAAACTGAGACCGATAATGTCTTTTCCTTCACTCTTTAGTTCCCGTGCTTTGGCGGCCATGGCGAGAGTAGCTGAAGTGGCCATATTCAAAATTCTTTCTGAAAGTAATTGGTTCATTGTGTTTATTTATGCTTGTAATTCTGGATTTTTGCCCATCAACCTTAAGTAATTGAAATGTGCAATAATTGCTTTTCTAGTTGTTTTGTATTCGTTGTATGGTAAATTAAATTCTTGAGCTGTTTTTTTGACAATCTCTGCTATTTTGCCGTAATGTATGTGTGAGATATTCGGAAATATATGATGTTCAACTTGGTGATTCAATCCCCCAGTAAACCAGTTTATTATTTTATTTTTAGGGGAGAAATTGACCGTAGTTTTTAGCTGGTGAATAGCCCAAGTATTTTTCATGCTTCCGTCTTTTTCTGGTAGAGGCATTTCAGCATCCTCCATCACGTGGGCTAGTTGAAAGACAACACTAAGAATTAGTCCAGCGGTATAGTGCATTACAAAAAAACCAATCAAAATTTTCCACCAAGCCAAATCTAAAATTAGCATGGGTAAAATAATCCACATCGTCAAATAGATGAATTTTGAAACAACCAATGTTCCCCAATTTACAAACGGATTTGGCAATTTCCCGTAGGCAAGTTTTCTTTTCATATACCGTTTCATTTGAATGAAGTCAGTAGTGATAGCCCAATTAATTGTTAATAGGCCATACAACAAAACAGAGTAATATTGTTGAAACTTGTGATGCCATTTCCATTCATCGTGTTTGGTGAACCTAAGGATGCGTCCAGCATCTAGGTCTTCATCATGACCGTGAACGTTGGTATAGGTGTGGTGCAGTACGTTGTGTTGTACTTTCCAGTTGTAAACATTTCCAGCAAGAATATAAATACTACTCCCCATCAGGTTGTTTATCCAAGACTTATTTGAGAATGAGCCATGATTTCCATCGTGCATTACATTCATACCAACCCCAGCCATACCTACGCCCATAATAACCGTAAAAAGGATTTGAAGCCAGCCTGGCATGTCGATAGTTAAAATAAGGAAATAGGGCACTAAAAAGATGCAAAACATAACAATGGTTTTAAGCCACAATTGCCAGTTGCCCGTACGTTTTAAATTATTCTCCTTGAAGTAAGAGTTTACTCTAGAGTTGAGTGTTTTGAAAAATTTTTTGGGATCTTTTCTTGAAAACTTTAAAACAGTACTTTTCATATTGGTTATTTAAAATAAATCAAAGATAGCTAATAAATTAATTTCAAAAGATGAGATTTGAACATTTAAGAGATTTATAACTATTTTAGCCCAAATTTATTTTTTTATGGATTTAATTATCAAATATTTTCCCCAATTATCGGATGTTCAAATGCAACAATTTGAAGCATTACAAGAAATATATGAAGATTGGAACTCAAAAATAAATGTTATTTCTAGAAAAGATATTGAATCACTTTATTTAAAGCATGTTTTGCATTCATTAGCCATAGCAAATGTGGTAAAATTTAAGCCTAATGCAAAAATTCTTGATGTGGGTACAGGCGGTGGTTTTCCAGGTATACCTTTGGCTATTTTATTCCCTAAAGTACAGTTTCATTTGGTCGATAGTATTCAAAAGAAAATAAAAGTTGTTAAGGCTGTCACTGAAACACTTAAATTAAAAAATATCATGGCTGAGCATCTTCGGGCTGAGCAGGTAAATGGTCGTTTTGATTTTGTTGTAAGCCGTGCTGTCACTACAATGCCCAGTTTTGTGCCATGGGTAAAAAATAAGCTAAAAAAGAAGTACAACCATCCGCTTCCAAACGGTATTTTGTATTTGAAGGGCGGGAATCTTGTTGAAGAGCTGTCCACTTATCCCAAGGCCACAATTCATCCCGTTAGTGGATTTTTTGAAGAAGAATTTTTTGACACTAAAAAAGTGGTTTATTTACCCCTTTAGTTTACGATTCACATTTACTTAAAACGCCATGGTTACGCTTGCAGTTAGCCCAGTAGCTTCTGGCACAAATCGACACACCCCACCAACACATAGCAAACCTGCACGCTGTCTTCCATAGTTTAGACCGACCCTTGTAGCTCCCTTGGTGAAACTTCCGCCCGCATTGTAATAATGGGTTTTGTCTGTTGATGAATCATCTCCACCGTTGTATATGTCGTTGATGTATAAAGAGAATTTTGAATTAAAATTAAACTCAAATGTTCCTCCAACCCAATTATGATCTTTTGAGTCTGACCATAATTTCTGTGCTTCTATTCTAATAGATTTTCCATTCCTTAGTTTGTGCGTTGACTCAATAACACCAATGTTTGTCACGATGGGTTTTGCCCCAAAATTACCTTCAATGTATTTTTTATTATAATATTGATTCACAAAGTAAAAGATTGACCGCCATTTTGAACTCCATTTTTTTCTGACCTCTAAACTTATATCTGAAAAATATTTATCGCCAAATCCGAACGCTTCTGTATTATAATCTTGATTTGCATAATCAAAATCTCCTTTTAAACCAGCCCAATATGAAGCATTAAAAGCAATTTTAGCACCATATTTCCCACCTAATACGGTTTCTTTTTCAATATTGTAAAACAAGTCTAGTTGACCTCCAATCTCACCTGCCTTCAACAATCCTGGATCTAAAAAGGATACAGATGACTGCGCTTGATAAACAAAAATATTTGTCAAAAGATAATCGTGTTGTTTTGTAAGTCCTGGTGTGTAGTTGATGACATTTTCAAAGAAAACATTTCCTGAGGTTTCTCTATCTGAATAAAAACTCATGTTTTCCAAACGCCTGAACGTTGCATCTATACCAAGTCCTTTTTTTGAATAACCGGCATTAAATAAAAAACCACTTCCCGGCTTTATGAATTGGTTAGATATTTGATTTGCTTGTACAATTGCGTCATTGCTTTTTGAAACATACTCCGCACTAGAGTAAAATTTTCCGTAGCTAAAATCCAATCTTCCAGAATAAACATTTGTTAAGGCTTCAAAATTGGGTGCATCCAAATTTACTTTTTGTTCTCTCCCAACATAACTAAGTCCTATGCTCAATGCCGTATTATTCCATTCAAAAATAGAATCTAATTCAAATTCAGAATTAAATCCAAATATCACTCCATCGGAAGTTTCAAAACCGACACGTTGACTCCCATAAAGAGCAGTCAAATCAGCAACATCTAAGAGTCTGTAGTTTATTTTGCCACCAAACAAAGCATTATTTATACCGAGTTGTCGATCTTCCCAATTTCGTAAAATCATCCCACTTCCGAACTGTTCATAAAAATGGCCGACAGTGGCGTTTAGTTTTGCGGTTCTATACGTTAGCGAGTATGTACCTAAATTTGTGCCCTCTAAGTTCGGGGAGTAGTTTAATAGCGCAAAAGGTTCATATGACTCAATTTGGACTGAAGCCGTAAATTTTGAAAGAAAATTGTAATCCATTTTAAGGTAATTGTTTAGCCTTAAATGCTTGTCTTTATCGTTATTGATTTCGTCATTGAATGCTCCAGTTTTTTTATCATCATTATACCAGGCAGAATTACTTTCAAGTCCGATACTGAGACCATCGAAGATTTGACTGTGAATTGTTGATGAGGTTAACGTTAGAATAAAAAATAGTATAATTTTTTTCAAAAGGAATAATTTAAGTTAATTGGAATTTTCTTTAATAATTTCAAAGAGTTCATCTTCAATTCCCGGGGTGTACCCCGTTCGACGATGAATGATTTTATTGTTTTTTAGGACCAAAGTGTGGGGCAGTGTTGTAATATTTAGCGCACGCTTTAAGTTTTGATTATCATCATAAATCACTAAATATTCCCATCCTTTTCCATTTACTAAAGGGCGAATTCGTTTTTTTGTTCTTGTGTCATCCGTTGCAATTGCTATCAAGTTGACTCCGGTTTCCTCCTTCCATTCGTCGTATACTTCAGCAATAGCATCAAGTTCGTTGATGCATGGAACACACCATGTTGCCCAAAAACTAAGAACGGTTATATTCTTTTTACTAATTTTATTTAGTTCAACTACAGACCCATCTAAATCTCTTAGGCTTGCTGATGGAAGTTCTTGAGCGCCTGAAAAAAAGCCAATTATAAGTAGAAAAATTATAAGTTTGTTAAGCATAATTTAGAAAATATTTAGTTTTTTTAAAAAAATACGACACTAATATACTATTTTAGCTAGCAGTTTAAAATTATATCAAATGAAAAATTATTTGTTATTTTCTTTTTTTACTCTATTTGCTTTAACTTCTTGTGGCAGTGATGAACCAATTGGCTCATCAAGCAATGAGCCCGTATTGTCTTCAGTCACAATTAGCTCTGATTTGTCATCTATCGGTTTAGGAGATACTGTGGTTTTTAGCGCTTTTACAAATTTAGGTTTAGATGTTACTTCTGAAAGTGTTTTTTCCATAGCAGGAAGTTCGATTTCTGGCAATACTTATACCTTTCAAGAGCAAGGAAACTTTACTGTTAAGGCAGCATATAGTAACATTATAAGCAACTCCATAGTTATTAATGTTTCTGTTCCTTTAACGGCCATAAATTTATCCTCGAATTCTGATACATATTATTATGGTGAAGAAGTTGTATTCAATGTTGTAGGAAATAATGGTGCGAATTTAACAAATCAAGCAACAATCAGTGTGGTAGGGGGTAATGAATTAGAAGGAAATACGTATACAACTTCAAATGAAGGAGTTGTTGGATTTATAGCCTCTTATGAAGATTTGACATCACCTGTTTATGAAATCAATGTTTTACCTACAGCAACAAAATTTAATCAAAATGTTTTAATTGAGGATTACACAGGAACCTGGTGTGGCTATTGTCCTCGTATTTCGTATGCCATTGATTTGGTAAAAGAACAAACCTCAAACGCAGTAGTGGTGGCTATTCACAGAGGAAGTACAGACCCTGGAAATTCTTACTATGACCCTTATAATTTTTCCGCTGGTACTTTAGAGGATTTAATTGGGCTTGAAGGTTATCCCACAGGGATGCTCAATCGAATCACCGAATGGATTTACCCAGAACCTAATAATGTTTCCCAAGTTGTAAATTTAACTTCTGATCAATCAGATGTTGGCTTAGCTTTAAGCCCTACTTTAAATGGGAACACTATGAATATAGATGTAAATGTCAAGTTTGGAGGGCAATTTTCAGCTTCTAACGCAAAACTTGTTGTTTATGTTTTGGAAGATGGTTTAGAATTTAATCAAACAAATTATACAAGTTATTATGGCGGTGGAAATGTTATCCCCAACTTTGAACACAACCATGTTTTGAGAGCCTCGTTAACTAACTTGTTAGGAGATCAAATCCCAGCATCAGAGTATTCTGCAGATAATGTTTATCAAGTGAATTTTAATGGTGCAGTTCCTTCAAGCATTGCGAATACTGAAAACATGTCTGTTGTAGCCGTTGTGATTAACGGAAGTAGCAATGCAGCCATCAACGTCAGAGGAGCTGACTTTGGTGATACCCAAACATTTGAAGAATTATAGACACATTTATTATTAAAAAAACCACTCTTTTCGGAGTGGTTTTTTTTGTAGTAAAGTTTTTTAGTCCAAAAAAGGATATTTGTAATCTTTAGGAGAGACAAAGGTTTCTTTTATCATCCGTGGAGATACCCAACGCAATAGGTTTTGCGCAGAGCCCGCTTTGTCATTGGTTCCAGACGCTCTGGCACCACCAAAAGGTTGCTGACCAACTACAGCACCGGTAGGTTTATCATTGATATAAAAATTTCCTGCAGCATTTACTAAAGCTTTAGTGGCTTGATCAATGGCATATCGATCGGTTGAAAAAATAGCACCTGTAAGCGCATATTCACTTGTTTGATCCACAAGTTTTAGTGTTTCAACGTAATCCTCGTCATTGTAAACATAAACAGTAATGACAGGGCCAAAGAGTTCTGTACTCATCGTTTCATAATCTGGGTTGGATGTCAAAATAACTGTAGGTTCAATAAAATACCCTTTACTTTTATCGTACCCACCACCAGCAATTATATCTACTTCGGAACTCTCTTTTGCGGCGTCAATATAGCTTGCGATTTTATCAAAAGAACCCTCGTGAATAACTGCCGTAACAAAGTTGGATAAATCCTCTGGACTACCCATTTGAATTGAAGCGATGTCTTCTAAAAGATAAGACTTTACTTCAGGCCAAATACTTTTAGAGATGTATGCCCGAGATGCTGCACTGCATTTCTGACCTTGAAATTCAAATGCTCCTCTAACAATTCCTGTTGCAACTTGTTTTGGATTGGCGGATTGGTGGGCGATAATAAAATCTTTACCCCCAGTTTCACCTACAATTCTTGGGTAAGTTTTGTAGTTGTGTATATTGGTTCCAATTTGTTTCCACAGCTCTTTAAATACAAAAGTAGATCCCGTAAAGTGTAAGCCTGAAAAATCTGGACTGGACAAAACTGTATTTGTAATCATCACAGGGTCGCCAAAAACCACATTGATGACACCTGGGGGCACGCCAGCTTCATTAAAAATATCCATGATTACCTTGGCTGAGTAGACTTGACTATCGCTAGGTTTCCAAACCACTACATTGCCCATGAGTGCCATGCAAGCTGGAAGGTTTCCGGCTATGGCAGTAAAGTTAAATGGTGTTACAGCATATGTGAACCCTTCCAAAGGGCGGTATTCTATACGGTTCCAAGCATCGTTTGTACTTTGGGGTTGATCTGCATAAATTTCTGTCATAAACTGCACATTGAACCTTAAAAAATCTATAAATTCACAAGCAGCATCAATTTCAGCTTGGTGTGCTGTTTTGGATTGCGCCATCATAGTCGCAGCATTGATCTTTGCTCTGTACGGTCCAGCAATGAGTTCAGCAGCGCGAAGAAAAATTCCAGCGCGGTGCTCCCAAGGCAAATTAGCCCATGTTTTCCGTGCTTCTAAAGCTGTAGCAATGGCTTGCTCGACATGAGTTTGATTTGCCGTGTGATATGTGCCAACAATATGCTGGTGGTCGTGCGGCGGACTCATCGTTTGCGTTGCCCCTGTCTTTATGTATTTGCCATTAATATATAGCGGTACTTCAATCTTTGATTGGTACATTGTCTTATATGCGCTCAAAACGTTTTTGCGTTCTGTGGAGCCGGGTGCATATGATAAAACAGCTTCGTTTTTGGCAACAGGTACCTTAAAAAATCCTTTTCCCATGGTATTGTGTTTTTGTAAAAAAATTAGACATTAAAATTACAATTAATGGTTGAATTTTACGTACAATTATTAATTAATTTTGCGCGAATTCCGTACAAAGTTTAAAGGTTGGAATCTTTGCTTTGAATTTTTTTTGATCCATGAGGTCGATCATAGAATACAGTCCTTTCATTGACCCAAAAGGCGATTTTAGAGTGCAACCCGAACTGTAGCTATAAGATTCGCTGGGTTGAATGATTGGTTGTTCTCCAACCACTCCATCTCCTTCAACGCTTTCTTTAGAATTCAGCGCATCGCTGATGTGCCAAACACGTGACAGCAATTGTACTGGGTTTTGACGTTCATTACTGATGCTCACTTCGTAGCTAAAAGCAAAATGAATAATCTCTTCTTTGTAAAAAGTACCTTCAAATTGTGTTCGAACCGAAATTTTTATACCATTGGAGATTTGTTGTACCATATCTAGGGGTTGTTTTTAATTTGTGATTTGAACAGAGTTGGCTTCGCCAAGCCCTATAATTTTGTCGTAGCGTGCGCCTAAATCTCTGTAATAAACGATCACTTTATAATTGTTTTCTGTTTCATCAAAATTGCCACTAATCCTCCCCTCGCTAAGAGTGTCGTTTTGGTCTACAACAACATATTTGTAATTGTAAAAGCCTTGTTTCATGAGCATGGACAGTTCGTAAACATTTTTTTTGGTATTGTAAACCATTTTGTTTTCATCGCTAATGCTGAAGTTGTTGAAGCCTCCATAAACATACACTGACTCATTGGTGAATTCGTTAGTTAACAAAGAGAAATGTACATAAGTGTAATCGGCTTCAATACTTGGGTCGTCACGATCTAATACAGTGATTTTAAATCCTCCATTGATGTCCGGATTGAAGGTGTATTTTCGTCTGCTTCTGTCAATATCTGTGTAGAGATAACTGTGGTACAGATCTTGCAAATCAATATATTGCACCCCTAAGTTAGCACTTCGAACTTCTTTGTTTTCAAAAAAAAGATACTCATTGCCACCCCAAAATAAAGAGGCCTCATTGTACCTGTAGACCAATTCGTTGCCTAATACGTATTGGGGTTTTAAGTCGTAAATAGCAGTTTTTAGATTATTGTTTTGCACAACAACAGTCTTAACGGTTTGCGCAGGGTTGTTTAAGTTTATGGTATTTGCTTTTATGCTAAAATCTATTGATTGAGCTTCATTTATCATCGCTACATTTCTGGATCTTTTGACTTGAACCCCAACACCAACCAGTTCTTCTTTAACCATAAATTTCCGACTAAAAACTAAAGCATCATTTTCGTCAAAAATCTTTATAAGGTAATTGCCTGAAACTTTTAGACGCGTTTGTGGGTTTGGAATTTGTAGTCTGTAATGCGAATAAATTTGATAGGTATTAAAAGAATTTTCGTAATCAATTATTCTGAGATTATCCATTCCGCTGAGGTATTCAGCCTTCATCAAACGTGAGGGGGTCCAATCGTAATCGTAGTGTTCAATGACATAATAAAAATCTTCCTCCAAATTGTTGAGTACATCAAACTCCAAAAAGATGCGTTCATTTAGATTTATGATTGGAAGCATCGCATAATCTTTTTGTCCGCCAAATGTTATGGTTTTAATGTCTTGTGGCGGATCTACTTCTTTGATTTGCCCAAAAGACAAAGTCGATAAATTTATCAAAAAACTACAAAGTAAAAGTGTTTGATGTGATTTGAGCATAAACAAAATTTTGATAGTAAATATAAGTAAAAATTGCCGCTTATATAAAATACTAATTTTAACAAAAAAATCCATTTAATTGTTGTGACAAATGCAGTTTTAATTTGTAAATTTGCTCGATTTTTAGATACAAATTTCAATACCAAAAACATATGTCAAACGACATTCGAATTAAAAAAGGTCTCGATATCAAATTAGTGGGAGCAGCTGCGCTAAGTAAAACGAGCGCTATTAAAAGCAACTTCTACACGATTCGACCTGAAGACTTCCACGGTGTAACACCAAAATTATTAGTCAAATTGGGACAAAAGATTAAAGCTGGTGAAGCTTTATTTTTTGATAAATCCAACGAAGATATCAAATTCGTCTCTCCTGTTTCTGGTGAGATTATTGAAATTTCACGTGGTGAAAAACGCCGTATTTTGGAAGTTAAAATCAAAGCTGACAAAACATTGGTTTTTCAAGAACACGATAAATTAAAGTTAAGCAGTGTTAAAGCCGAACAAATTAAGGCTACTTTGCTCGCCTCGGGCTGTTGGCCATTTATCAAACAGCGTCCATACGCTATAATTGCAGACCCTAACCGAGAACCAAAAGCCATTTTTGTTTCCGCTCATGCAACAGCACCACTAGCTGCAGATTATAATTTTACGCTTAAAGGTAAGGAAGCTGAATTGCAGGCTGCGGTAACTGCCTTGTCAAAATTGACAAAAGGGAAAGTACACGTAGGGGTTTCAAAAGATGCACACTCACCTTTCACCAATTTAGAGGACATAGCAATACATAGAATTTCTGGACCGCATCCCTCAGGAAATGTCGGAACGCTTATCAATAAAATTGATCCAATAAACAAGGGCGAAACGGTTTGGACCGTTACCCCGCAAGATTTAGTTATTATTGGTGAGCTTTTATTGACAGGTAAATTTAACGCCGAACGCCTAGTGGCTTTGGTAGGCTCACAAATTGAACAGCCACGCTATTTGACAACTAGAATAGGAAGTGAGATAGCAACTATGATTTATGATCGAGGAATACCAAAAGATGCACACGCACGAATTATTTCTGGGAATGTATTGTCTGGGAAAGAGATTAAACCCGATGGTTATTTAGATTACTACAGTGATGTAATTTCGGTAATACCGGAAGGAGATGACTATGAATTTTTTGGATGGAACAAACCAGTATTTGATAAAGTTTCTACTTCTCGCGCATTGACTTTTTCTTGGTTAACTCCCAATAAAAAATATGACCTCACCACTAACACTAACGGTGAACATAGAGCTTTTGTATTGACAGGTTCTTATGAAGAGGTGTTTCCTTTAGACATATTTCCAATGCAAATTCTAAAAGCATGTATGTACAAAGATCTAGATGAGATGGAGGCCTTAGGAATGTATGAAGTTGCACCTGAAGATTTTGCACTTACTGAGTTTGTTTGTGTATCTAAGCAACCACACCAAAAGATAATAAGAGAAGGATTAGATTTAATGATTAAAGAAATTGGATAACTATTCATTTCAAAGTAAAATGAAAAACACTAATTAAATGGGTTTAAAATCAAACTTACACAATCTTAAAGAAAAATATAAAGGGAAAAAAATGGCACCAGCTTTTAATGCTATTCATACGTTTTTGTATCTCCCAAATGAAACCACGCACAATGGTACACATATTAAAGCTGCCGATGATTTGAAGCGTACAATGAATACGGTGATCATGGCCATGGTGCCTTGCCTCATCTTTGGTATGTTCAACGCTGGCTATCAACATCATCTGGCCCTGGGGACTATAGATGCTGCGCACGGGTTTTTAGGCTCAACCTTTTGGACTTGGGACAATTTAGTCATTGGGATTTGGAAAGTATTGCCATTGGTAGTTGTTTCTTACGGCGTCGGCCTGCTCATTGAATTCATATTTGCTGTCATCAAAGGACACGAAGTTGAAGAGGGTTATTTGGTAACAGGTATGCTTGTACCACTTATCGTTCCGGTTGATCTTCCACTGTGGATGTTGGCTGTAGCTGTGGCATTTGGCGTTGTTATCGGAAAGGAAGTTTTTGGTGGTACAGGGATGAATATTTTGAATCCTGCCCTAACCATTCGTGCTTTCTTATTTTTTGCTTATCCGACCTGGATGAGTGGGGATAAAGTTTGGGTTCATGGTGCTGTTGAACGTGCTGGTACTGCTGACGCTATCTCTGGTGAAACAATTTTAGGGAGTTATGCTCAAAGCCAGGATGTAGTATACAATTACGCTGATATGTTTTTTGGTCTTATACCTGGTTCTATTGGAGAAACTTCAAAATTATTAATCATTTTTGGTGCTCTTTTTCTAATTTTTACTAAAGTAGGAAGTTGGCGAATTATTCTAAGTACTCTTATTGGTGCTCTTGTTATGGGTCTAATTTTCAATGGTGTAGTTGATGCGGGAATCATAACATCAACCAGCAAATTTTATGGATTAATGAGTGTTCCTTTTTGGCAGCATCTTATCATTGGAAGTATCCTTTTTGGTGCCGTTTATATGGCTACGGACCCCGTAACCGCGGCACAAACCAACAAAGGGAAATGGATTTATGGTTTTTTAATCGGTTTTATATCGATTATGATCCGTGTTTTCAATCCAGCTTATCCTGAGGGCGTATTTTTAGCCATTTTATTAATGAATGTTTTTGCGCCTACGATTGACCATTATGTAGTCCAAGGAAATGTCAAGAAACGTTTAAAACGAGTTAAAGTCAAAACAGCATAATTATGAGTAATAATACAGATAGTAATAAATATACGATCCTTTTTGCCATTGGAATGGTAGTTGTTGTTGGATCTCTGCTCGCTTTTACAGCATCGTCGTTGAAACCTAATATTGTAGAGAATGAGCGCATGGAAAAGCAGCAAAACATACTCTATGCAATGGGTGTCAATGAAAATGGTGCGACCGATATTGTTTTTGTTGGTACTGATAAAGTTGCCGATGAATTTTCTAAATACATTGCAAAACAACTTATTGTCGATGCAAGCGGAAACGCTGTAGAAAACAATGAGGCTTATCTTATCGATGTAAAAAAAGAACAAGCAAAAGCAAAAAATGGGCAAAAAAGAGATTTACCTTTATTTGTTGGACAAAAAGCAGGACAAACATATTACATAGCACCAATCCGAGGGAAAGGCCTTTGGGACGCAATATGGGGGTATGTGGCTATGGATGAGAACATGGTTATCCAAGGTGCTTATTTTGACCACAAGGGGGAAACTCCTGGACTTGGAGCAAACATTAAGCAACGCTATTTTATGGATGATTTTAATGGAGAGAAATTACTTACTGCTTCTGGAGAATTCAAAGGAATTACAGTTGCTAAAGGTAATAATGATCCCAAAAATCTTATCAAAGACGATTACGAGGTTGATGCACTCGCTGGAGCAACCATTACAGGGGACGGTGTTTCAGCAATGATCAAGTCAGATTTGAAATTATATTTACCTTTTTTCAAGAACTTAAAAAATCAATACAACTAAACCATGGGACTACTTTCTAAAAAAGATGCTAAGTTGATCACGGATCCTTTAACGGACAACAACCCGATTACTATTCAAGTATTAGGTATTTGCTCAGCTTTAGCTATTACCGCAGAGCTAAAAGCATCATTAGTGATGGGAATAGCCGTTTTGTTTGTGCTAGGTATTGGTAATGTTGTAATCTCATTAATTCGAAATATTATCCCTTCTAAAATCAGAATTATTGTTCAACTTATTGTTGTAGCTTCATTGGTAATTATTGTGGACCAGGTTCTTAAAGCGTTTGCATATGAGCTTAGCAAAACATTATCTGTATTTGTAGGGTTAATCATCACTAATTGTATTATCATGGGTCGATTTGAGGCTTTTGCACTGGGAAATGGTCCCTGGAAAGCTTTTTTAGATGGCATCGGTAATGCTTTTGGATATGCTGTTATTCTTTTGATTGTTGGGTTTTTTAGAGAGCTTTTAGGCTCCGGAACTTTATTTGGAGTTCCAGTATTGGGTGATCCTATTGAAAAAACAGGACTATATTCTACAGGATATGAAAATAATGGTTTTATGCTGATGCCTCCGATGGCCCTTATCATCGTCGGCCTTATAATTTGGGTACAGCGCAGTAGAAATGAAGCATTAATTGAAGATTAATTTTTAATAGAATTTAAACTAAACTACAATGATAGAACACATCGAATTATTTTTTAAATCAATTTTTATTGATAATATGGTGTTTGCAGTTTTCTTGGGCATGTGCTCTTATTTAGCTGTTTCAAAAAAGGTAGCTACAGCTGTGGGATTAGGAGCTGCAGTTATTTTTGTACTCGCTATAACTGTTCCACTAAACTGGTTGCTTGATCAGTATTTATTGCAGCCTGGAGCACTATCTTGGTTAGGGGAAGAATTCGCAGACTACGATTTAGGGTTCTTATCCTTCATTATGTTTATTGCTACTATTGCTACAATGGTTCAGTTGGTTGAGATTATTGTTGAGAAATTTTCACCTTCATTGTATAACTCTTTAGGAATATTTTTACCACTTATTGCAGTAAACTGTGCTATTTTGGGCGGATCACTATTTATGCAATCGCGTGAAATCGAAACATTTGGGTTAGCTGTCAATTATGGTATATCATCAGGTATTGGTTGGTTTTTAGCTATTTTGGCCATAGCTTCAATACGTGAAAAAATTAGATACTCAAATGTTCCTGCCCCTTTGAGAGGTTTGGGAATTACCTTTATTGTAACTGGTTTGATGGGTATTGGTTTTCTTAGTTTTGGCGGCATGTTGACTGGTGGTGATGAAGCTCCAGTTGAATCAGCCGAAAAGGTAGAGAAAGTCGAAGTAAAACCTATTTTAGAACAGGAAAATGAAATTGTTAACAATACTAAATCCGAAAATTAAAATGATTATTTTAGCTGCTGGAACATCCGGAACCGTTATCGCTACTGTCGTAGCATTCTTAGTGATTTCTTTACTCCTCATTAGTGTGCTTCTTTTTGTAAAACAAAAGCTATCACCCTCTGGACCTGTTAAGATTCTAATTAATGGTGAAAGAGAAATTGAAGTATCTTCAGGGGGGACTTTATTGTCTACACTCGGAAATCAAAAAATATTTTTACCATCTGCTTGTGGTGGTGGAGGTACTTGTATACAGTGCGAATGCCATGTTTTGTCTGGTGGTGGAGAAGCATTACCTACAGAAACGCCTCACTTTTCTAGAAAAGAGTTGAAACACGGCGCACGTTTGTCTTGTCAGGTTAAGGTGAAGCAAGATATGGAAATCACCATACCAGAAGAGGTTTTTGGCATAAAGAAATGGGAAGCCACTGTAGTACGAAACTACAATGTGGCCTCTTTTATTAAGGAGTTTGTTGTTGAAATCCCTGAAGATATGGGGTATAAGGCTGGAGGATATATTCAAATTGAAATTCCACCGTGCGAGATCGATTTTGAAGGAATGGATATAACTGCGCATCCAGAAGAACACGACGATCCCAAAAAATTCCAAACCGAATGGGATAAGTTCGGATTATGGCCCTTAAAAATGAAAAATAATGAAACTGTAGAGCGTGCATATTCAATGGCTTCTTACCCTGCAGAAGGTCGAGAAATTATGCTGAATGTTCGTATTGCTACCCCGCCATGGGATCGTTCCAAAAATGGATGGATGGATGTTAATCCTGGAGTTGCATCGTCTTATATTTTTGCTCAAAAACCTGGTGATAAAGTTATCATCTCCGGACCTTATGGTGAATTCTTCATCAATGAGAGTGAGTCAGAAATGCTCTATGTTGGTGGTGGAGCAGGAATGGCTCCAATGCGCTCTCACCTTTACCACTTATTCAAAACGTTAAAAACCGGTCGTAAAGTAACATATTGGTATGGTGGTCGATCTAAAAGAGAATTGTTTTACTTAGATCATTTCCAACAATTAGAAAACGAATTTTCTAATTTCAAATTCTACCTTGCTCTTTCTGAACCAATGGAAGAGGACAATTGGAAAGTAAAAGATAATATCGATGCACCTGGTGACGGTTTTGTTGGATTTATTCACAACTGTGTAATTGACAACTACTTGAACCATCATGAAACCCCAGAAGATATCGAACTCTACTTCTGTGGCCCCCCATTAATGAATAAAGCTGTTCAAAAAATGGGTGAAGATTTTGGAATTCCAGATGAACACATTCGATTTGATGATTTTGGAGGATAAAATTTTATCCTTCTATTAACGAAAAAAGCTCAACTCTTATGTTGAGCTTTTTGTATTTTTGTACCATGTCAAAAGCACTTTCTAAGCAAGAATTACACAACTTGGGTATGAACCATGTTGGCAAAGATTTAGAATCTAGAGGTTTTGAGTTTGTTGCGATTAATAGTAAACTAAAAAAGCATCCACAGTTTGTCTGTATTGATAAAAATAATCAGTATTTCTTTGTCATTGTTCGGGTTGTTAAATTGCCGCAAAATCCAAATAATTACGACGTAGTTTGGATGGAGACCTTTAAAAAGCATGCTTATGATAAAGATGCGAAAGTATTGTATGCCGGGGTAGCTGTTGGTAATCCTGAAGGCGAAGATTTACCTATCTACTTAGACAAAGAATACTTGATTGAGTACAACGGGATTCAGGTTATAGAGGCGCATATGAATTAATTTTAAATCAATGAGAAACGCAGTTTTTTTATTCCTAATAGTTTTAGTCTCTTGCCAAGACAAAGTCAAACAGCAGCGTAACTCTGGTGCTATCTTTGGCACTACATACAGTATTATTTATGACAGTACACGTAATTATCAATCTGAGTTTGATTTAATTTTTAGGGACATCAATCAATCAATGTCAACCTATATTCCCAATTCAATTATTTCAAAAGTTAATAGTAATGAAACGACAAAAATTGATTCTCAGTTTAAGACCGTATTCCAAACCTCTAAGCTTATTCATAAGACAACAAATGGCCGATTTGACCCCACTATTGGAGCCGTAGTAAATGCATGGGATTTTGGTCCCGAAGGTAAAGTAGAACAACTCGATAGTTTAAAAATAAACTCATTGATGCAATCTGTTGGTTTAGATAAAGTATCAATTGATGGTTTAAATATCAACAAGCCCGAAGCTACTAAAATTGATTTTAATGCTATTGCTAAGGGGTACGGGGTAGATCGAATAGCCAATTTTTTAAAACGCAATGGTGTTGATAATTTTTTGGTAGAAATTGGCGGCGAGATTATATGTGGTGGTATAAATTCCATCAAAACAGCACCATGGAAAATAGGTGTTCAAAATCCAAATTTAGAAAGTGAGGTTCCCTATACTGATACTGTTGTCCTTAACAATGAGGCTATGGCAACATCGGGGACATACCGCAAATATAAAATTGATGAAAATGGACGAAAGTACACGCATATAATTGATACAGAATCAGGTTATCCAAGCCGAACCAATATCCTGAGTGTCTCCGTTATAGCCAAAAGCTGTATTATTGCCGATGCGTATGCTACTGCTCTTCAAACCATGAAAGTTGAAGACTTTTCAGGATTTTTGAGTGTGCATCCCGAATTAAGAGTTTATATAATCTTCGAGGATGAAAACAAAGAATTAGCTTTTAAATCTTTTAATGGATTTTAAAACTATTGCATTACCGCCATTTGTTTTGTAGGCAAAATAGTTTTCTCGATGAAGTCCCAAAGCGATATGCGTTGTTGAAGGGCCGTCTTTGCCACTTCAAGTGCTTCACTCCATTTTTGCTCATCATTTCCACAAAGAGTTTCAACCATTTTTAGTGAAATAGGACCATGTTCATCTCCGTCGATTTCTATATGACGATTCAAATAATACAATAACTTACTGTAGCGATTATCCTCTTTATCTGTTTTTGATTGTTGAATAATTTCAAAAAACATATCAGGAATTACATCCTCACGACCAAAAGTAAAGGCCGAAGCTATACGGTGTGCTTTTCCGCTATTAATAACTTCAAAAGTAAATTTTATAAAGTCAGCTATTGCTCTATCAATTTTGTGTTTTTCTAGGGCTATTTCAATTGAATCGCCATTTTCTATGGAGGTTATAAAGGCTTTTATTTTTGAAGTATTAACCTGAATCTGATCCATCGCATCGATGTACATTTCGTAATGGCTTTTTACCTCACCTGATTCATTTACATCACTTTCTTCCCCCATTACAATTTCATTGATAAATCGCGCTGCTTCCCCATGGCCCTTTGGTGTCCATGGTATATTACTGTTGGTCAATAAATTTTGAAGTGCTTTTAACAAAGACATAAAATCCCAAACAGCAAATACATGAATTTCCATAAATATTTTTACATCCTCAATAGTTTCGAGCGTTTTGTAGAGTGGATGCTTATTAATCTGTGTTTTCAAATCTATAAGTTCATGTTCTATTTTTTGAATAGGTCTCATAAAATATTTAATTAAAAATTATCTTCTAAATTCCAGTTCTTCTTCAGTTTCTATTCCAAGGGCCTCATTAATATAAGTAAATGTAGATAGTAGTTCTGGTTTTCCATCAACCATGGCTATGTTGTGTTCGAAATGTGCGCTGGGTTTACTGTCTCGAGTAGTGATGGTCCAACCGTCGCTGTGGTGTTTGATGCGTTGAGTCCCCATATTGATCATTGGTTCGATAGCAACAACCATTCCGTCAGCAAATTTTTTTCCGCGCCCACGTTTACCGTAATTAGGCATTTCAGGCTCTTCGTGCATTACGCGCCCCAATCCATGGCCTACCAATTCTCTGACAACTCCATATCCGTATGACTCACAATAATTTTGGATCGCATAACCCACATCACCAACGCGGTTATTTTTTTTGAAGGCCTTAATCCCTTCATAAAGTGATGCTTTTGTGACTTCTAAAAGTTTTTGTGTTTCCGCTGCTATTTCACCAACGGGAAAAGTGTAGGCATGATCGCCATAAAAATCATTTTTTAGGGCGCCACAATCTATAGAAATAATGTCACCTTCTTTTAGAGGTGTGTCATTTGGAATTCCGTGGACTACTTGTTCGTTAGGGCTTACACATAATGTATTTGGAAAATCATAAAGACCTAAAAAACCAGGGATGGCTCCATGGTCTCTTATAAAAGTTTCTGCTAGATTATCGAGTTGAAGTGTAGTAACACCAGGTTGAACTTCTTTTGCAAGCATCCCGAGGGTTTTGGACACGATAAGCGCACTCTCGCGAATGAGTTCAATTTCTTCAGCAGTTTTTAAATTAAGCGTCTTCATTTCAAAGCACAAAGATACTCAAAAACTTTAGTTTGATTCTTAAATTTAGCTAGATTTAAACCAGAGATTTTTGAGTCATTACAGCGGGAGGGCTAATGCCAATTAGCTTTAATATTGTTGGGGCCATATCCCCCAGAATTCCATCCTCAATTTGTTTTAAATCCTTGTCAATAAGGATGATAGGTACTGGGTTTGTTGTATGTGCTGTATTAGGAGAGCCATCGGGATTTATCATGGTTTCACAATTACCGTGATCAGCAATTAAAAGTGTTGTATAATTGTGTTTTAAAGCACAATTCACAACATCTTTTACGCATTGATCTACCGCTTCACAAGCCTTTACAGCAGCGTCCATCACACCGGTGTGTCCGACCATATCTCCATTGGCAAAGTTAAGGCAGATAAAATCTGTTTCTTCTTTTTCTAAGACTGGTATGAGTGCATCGCGTAATTCAAAGGCACTCATTTCTGGTTTGAGGTCGTAAGTAGGTACTTTTGGTGAGTTTTTTAGTATGCGCTGTTCGCCATTAAAGGGTGTTTCTCTTCCCCCAGAGAAGAAAAAAGTAACATGTGGATATTTTTCTGTTTCGGCTATACGTAATTGTGTTTTTCCATGAGCCTCAAGGACTTCACCTAAGGTGTTATTTAGATTTTCTTTATTAAAAATAACATCAATATTTTTGAAGTTATCATCATAATTTGTCATTGTAACATATTTCAAATCTAAAGCATGCATATTATATTCATGGAAGTCTTTCTGGCTCAACGCCTCTGTCAGCTGCCGCCCTCGATCTGTTCTAAAATTAAAAAACAATACAACATCACCCTCTTCTATTTTCGCAACTGCTTCATTGTTCTGGTTTGTTGCGATTATTGGTTTTAGAAACTCATCAGTAATATCTTCTTCATAGCTGTTCTTAATGCTTTTTGTTAAATCTTTTGAGAATTCTCCATTACCATGGACCAGAGCATCGAAAGCCAATTTTGTACGCTCCCAACGCTTGTCTCGATCCATCGCGTAGTATCGTCCCGTTACTGAGGCAAGTTGAATAGGAGAACCTTCCAGTCGTGATTCTAATTCGGTAACAAAACCAAATCCTGATTTTGGATCTACATCTCTTCCATCTGTAAAAGCATGTACGTACGCTTTGTCAATATCATTTTCCTCTAAAGTGTCAAGTAGTCCAAATAAGTGATTTATATGCGAATGCACACCGCCATCGCTCAAGAGTCCGAGCAAATGAATGGGTTTTTTTTTGGTTTTTGCATAAGCGATGGCTTGCTTTAGTACACTTTCCTCGCCTAAAGTTTTGTTGGATACAGCTAAATTGATTTTAGCTAAATCTTGATATACGATACGACCTGCTCCAAGATTCATATGCCCAACTTCACTATTGCCCATTTGTCCTTCAGGGAGTCCAACATGAAGGCCGTCAGTTCTCAGACTAGCATGTGCATAATTAGTGTATAGCCCATCAATAAATGGTGTTTTTGCGTGATCAATAGCGGATACTTTTGGGTCGGGTGAAGTTCCCCAACCATCTAAAATCATTAAAATTACTTTTTTATTCATGTCTGTTGGTTATGCCGCAAAGATAAGAAGATTTCATTTTTTAAAAAGCTGTTTTTTGGATTATATCGTCCTTTATTTAGCTTCATAATTCAAATATTTATGTTGTATTTTAGAGCTGTAAAATATTAAAAATGGAATTTAAAATTATACCTGCCGATCAAATAGCTACAGTTATTCCTTTGGTCAAAATAATGGCTAAAGACAATTTTTCAGACGCGGTACTTTTGCAGCGCTTTAAAGAAATGACTACTCAAAATTATGAGTGTGTAGGGGTTTATGTTGATCAGCAGCTGATTGCTGTAGCAGGAATGTGGTTTTGCACCCGTCATTATTCTGGCAGGAGTGTTGAGGTGGATCATGTCTGCGTAGATAACGCAATAAGAAATCAAGGAATTGGAACAAAGCTGATGGAGTGGATTCAAACCTATGTAAAGAAAAAGGGGTGCGAAACAATTGAGCTTAATACCTATATTGAAAATAGTTTATCACAGGATTTTTATTCAAGACAAGGTTTCAAAAAGTTGGGGTTCCACTATTTAAAATCTATTTAATGCTTATCGTAAATCGCTAAGATCAGAATCGGGTTCAATTTCGTATGGAGTTTTGTTTTGTTCAAAAATACGGGCATTTAAAGCACCTTTTAGAGTAATTTGCTTTCCTTGAACACTTAAAAAGCTTCCCTCTCTTAGTCCAATCACAGCTTGTTTATTGTAGCAATGAAATTCTTTAATCCTAGTTTCTCTTGTTTCGCCCATATGTTTACTATCGGGATTTGGATCTAAGTAGTGTGGATTAATATTAAAAGGAAGCACGCCCAAAGTTTCGAAGCTTTGTGGATGAACAATAGGCATATCGTTGGAAGTGCCCATGGAGATACCGCAAATATTACTTCCCGCGCTTGTTCCTAGATACGGAGTTCCGGAATCTAAGGCCACTTTTAGAGTATCGAGCAGATCATTTTTATAGAGTTGATCAACCAACACATAACTATTCCCACCTCCGACAAAAATACCCTCAGCTTGGTTAATAGCCTGTTTCGGATCTTCAAATTCGTGAAGACCAATTACATTTTTTTGTATTTTCCGGAATGCTTTTTGAACAATTTTAGTGTACTCTTCGTGACTTAATCCACCTGGGCGGGCATAAGGAATAAAAACGATGGTCTTTGTAGATTTAAAGAAATGAATCAACTCATCTAAAAGATAGTCTAAATACCCACTTCCATGGACTGTGGATGTACTGGCAATGAGAAGTTTTTTCATTTAAATGATTTTATTGGCTCAACATTTTTATCTTTTGTAAATTTATGAAATATAATAAGAATTGGTTTGAGATTTTACCGCATAGAAATTATAATATCATTTTTATTTTTTTCAATTCTAAATTGGGGGCAAACGCATGATTTATCAGGCATTGTTGTTGCTGACGGTAACGTTGAAGGGATTCATGTAATTAACAAATCGGCCTATCGTTATGCCACAACCAATCCGAAAGGGGAGTTTGTCATTGAGGCTAAAGTTTCAGATTCATTGTATTTTTCGTCCATACAATATACCCCAAAATTTATAGTCGTAAGTGCATCAATGATCGATCAAAATTTTATTAAAGTTTATTTAGATGATTCTGTAACTGAGCTCGATGAGGTTACCATTGGAAAAATTCTTACAGGTGATTTAAACTCTGATATAGGGAACTCTGACGCAGAACGCCCTTTGGATTTCTATGATTTGGGAATCCCAGGTTATACAGGTGTTAGAAAAACACAAGCAGAAAGCCGTGTTTATGAAGCTGATAACGGTAAAATGGTGTATTTGGGCTTTCCATTTGTCATGTTTAATTTTAATAAATTTTTGAACAAAGTCACTGGGCGTACCAAAAAACTCAAACGCGTTGCAAAGTTCGAAAAGGAAAAGAATATTTTGACCTACATAATAGAAGTTGTGGGCCCCAAACTTTTTAAACAAGAAGATCTAGCAGAAGAATTACACGCAGAATTTTATTTCTTTTGCTCAGATGACGAGAACTTCCAATTGCGTTGTACCAACAGAAGTGATGTAGAAATTCTTCAGTATTTACAAGAAAAGTTAATCGAATTTAAGGCCAACAATTTAGCTGATAATTAGAGGAATACTTTCTATATTTGCCGTATGATTTATTCTTTACCACTTTTTATAAGCAGTACCGAAATTGTTTTTATCCTTTTTATAGTGATTATGGTTTTTGGGGCTGATAAAATTCCTGATGTAGCTAAGGGTATGGGTAAGGGTATGCGTACGTTAAAAAACGCTACTAACGACATTAAGGGAGAAATACAACGCAGTGCTGAAAAGCAAGGATTGGATACTAACCTTACTAAAGAGGTCAATGACGAAATCAATAAGGTTAAAGACGAGATTGAAGACTTGACAGGCTCTGTACGTCGAAAGTTATAATTTATTTTTTTATGCTTACAGTGAGCCCATCGCGGATAGGCAGTAGTACAGTTTCTACGCGATCATCGTCCTTAAGAAGCTGGTTATATTCGAGAACAATTTTTGTAGACTGATCATTTTCATTTAAAGGCTCGATAACTTTTCCACTCCACAGCACATTGTCTGAAAGGAGTACTCCTCCTGGATTTAATTTTTCTATGATTTCATGAAAATAGTTGATATAATTTGGTTTATCAGCATCTATAAAGACCAAATCAAATTTAGTGTCTAAATTTGGAATTATTTCTAAAGCAGGGCCAAGGTGTTGATGGATTTGACTTCCATATTTAGATAAATCAAAATATTTTCTTTGGAAGTTTACTAATTCTTCATTGACGTCAATTGTATGCAATACTCCATTTTCCTGCAATCCTTCAGCCAGACACAACGCAGAATATCCGGTAAACGTTCCTAATTCTAAAATTGTTTTGGGTTTGATTAATTTAGAAAGCGTACTTAAAACACGTCCTTGATAATGGCCGCTGAGCATACGTGGTTGCAAGATCTTTTGATAAGTTTCTCTAGTGAGTGCTTGAAGAAGTTTTGGTTCGTCTTCAGAATGCTGAACAACATACTGGTCCAGCGCTTCAGGAATGAAGTGCATTAGCCTAAAATTTTTTGTGTTAAATCGTTTATTTTCTTTTGGTCATTTCCAAATAGCCACCGCAATACATTATCCTCCCAAATATCGTCATATTGATTTTGATCAATAATATCGCGTTCTTTGGCTAAATCTAATAGTTTTCCCGGGTACGATGACTGTGCCTCGCTTTCCATTTCGCCAAGTGGATATGGATCATCCAGTCCCATAATAATTTGATTGCTGCCCTGTCGTTTCAACATCAAATTAAAAGAATCGGTATCGTGTACAAGGGTGTCAAAATATATATTTGGATGACCAACAGCTTTACGTGGATGTGTTTTTCCGTCAAACAAGTCAGGGCGTCCATCAAACCCTTGAATACGTCTTCCGAGATTCATTTGCGCCATTTGACCACCGTGAGCAAAACATGTTCTTATGTTTGGAAAGCGTTCTTGCATACCATTGAGAGTGTAGAAATGATAGGCATCTCCACATTGTGCCAACATCCAAATCAAATGAAACCGCCAGGAGGTATTTTCGAGTTTGATCATTTTATCTCCGTCATAAGGATGAATTTCTATGGCTAAATTGTATTTATTTGCCAATTCAAAAATAGCATCGTTTTCTCGATCAAAAACACTTCGCCATTGCCCAATACTATCCATGAAGTGAGTGGGTAAACACAGAACATTAAGGCCCAGTTCTTCAACACAGCGTTCTATTTCCCATAGCGCACCTTGAATAAATCCAGGGTGTATAACAAAGCCACAAGTAAATTTTGAGGCGTGATTTTGTTGAATTTTTGCATTAAAATCATTTTGAAACCGCAAGGCTTTTTTCATCATTTCAAGACGCAAACCATTGCCATACAACTGAGAAAGATTCAACACTACGGCATGATCAATTTTATTGTCTTCCATCCATTCTAGTTTTTCGTCAAGAAAAAAACTAGAATGTGTAACAGGTCGGCTCCATCCTTTTTGAAGCATATATCTCCGCTCATCATCTACCCAAAATATCTCCTTGTCTTTCATAAACTGAGGGATTTCTTCCGGATAAGGAAGAAGATGTGAATGGCCGTTGATGCGCAGTTTTCGTTTCATGTTTATGGTTTATACGTTATTTGGAGCTTCCATTTTTGCACCACACTTTTCACAAGTACATTTTTCTTCATCCGAATAAAACCGCTTAAAAATAGCTGGCATATCAGTTTCAATATTTTTTAGCGTAAAAGGTTCTCTATACAATTGATGATGACAAGACGCGCAGTACCATTCCAAAGCGTCTTCCATGTCTTTGGCTCTGGGGTATTCAATCACAAGGCCAACAGTATTGGCTCCGCGTTGTGGAGAGTGTGGAACTTTTGCAGGTAACAAATATATATCCCCTTCCTTAATATGTACATCTTTAGCTATACCTTTATCTATTATTTTTAAAATTATGTCGCCTTCAACTTGATAGAAAAACTCAGGTGTTTCGTTGTAATGATAATCTTTTCTGTTGTTTGGACCTCCGACAACCATGACAATAAATTCGCCATCTTTCCAAATACATTTATTGCCAACAGGTGGTTTTAGTAGGGCTCGGTTTTCTTCAATCCAAGCTTTAAAATTCAGTGGTGATATAATTTTACTCATTATTATGTGGTGTTTTATTTTTCTAAAGTTACAAAGATTTTGTTCGTCCACCATCAACAGGAATATTAACACCATTAACATAGCTTGCAGCCTCACTAGCCAAAAACACTACGGTATTGGCTGTTTCTTCCGGTTTTGCAAAGCGTTTTGCTGGCGTGTATGTTTTCATGACTTCTTCCATTTCTTCAAATGAAACCCCAGCTTTATTGGCCTTAATATTAATAATTTCATTCAAACGTTCCGTTTCCGTAAATCCAGGCAAAACATTATTCACAGTTATACCAAATGCACCCAATTCAAAAGACAAAGTTTTACTCCAGTTCCCAACGGCATTTCTGATTGTATTGCTCACGCCAAGGCCTTCAATGGGTTCTTTTACAGAAGTTGAAATTACATTGATGATACGGCCGTATTGCTCAGATTTCATAAAAGGCACCAGCAGTTGCGCCAAGACGTGATTGCATTTGAGGTGTTGAGTAAAAGCCGATTCAAATTCCTCTAAATTAGCTTCTATGATAGCGCCACTTCTCGGCCCTCCAGTGTTATTTATCAAGATGTGGAATCCTGAATTTGAAGCTAAATATTCCAATACCTTTGATTTAAGTTGTTGGGGGTTCGAAAAATCAGCTACTATATAATCATGCTTAGCAGATTTTGGCAACTCAGAGAGTACTTTTTTAAGTCTTTCTTCATTTCTAGCCACAAGTGTAATTCTTGTTCCTTCACGCGCTAAGGCCATAGCCGCAGCTCGTCCTATACCTTGGGTGCTTCCACATACAAGTGCTGATTTATTTTTTAAATTTAATTCCATAAAACCTTATTCATAGTTAATACATATATTTTTGGCTTCGGTAAAAAAGCGCAACACCTCAAAACCGCCTTCACGACCTACACCAGAATTTTTTTGACCACCAAATGGAGTGCGCAAATCGCGTTGCATCCATGTATTGACCCAAACAATACCAGTTTCTAAATGCTCAGAAAAGTGCAAGCTTCGCTTCAAATTATTGGTCCATACTGTTGCCGATAGCCCATAAGCGGTAGTGTTAGCTAGCGCCAATGCTTCTTTATCATTTTCAAAGGGCATCAGTGTAACTATCGGACCAAAAATTTCTTCTTGATTCAATATGCAATCGTTGGAAGATACCTCTATTATGGTGGGTTGCATATAATAACCGTTTTTGCCATTTTCTATAGTAAGCTTTTCGCCTCCATACAAAATATTCATTTTTTCCTGTTTTGCTTTTTCAACGTAACTCAATACTTTTTCAAGATGATCTTCGGAAACTAAAGCGCCTAAATCACTATCTTTTTTGGAAGGTAGGCCAACTTTTAGTTGTTTAACTTTTTTAACGAAATCGGTTTTGAATTGCTCATACATACTTGCTTCTACAAATATTCGACTTCCACAGAGACAGATTTGTCCTTGGTTGGCAAAAGCTGATTTTACAGTTGTGGTGAGCATCTTATCGTAGTCACAATCAGCGAAAATAATATTAGGGTTTTTCCCCCCTAATTCTAAAGATAATTTTTTAAATAATGGTGCGGCCGTTCGTGCTATATGTGCTCCGGTTTTGGTTCCACCCGTAAACGAAATGGCTTTGATATTGGGATGTTCCACAATTGCTTGTCCGGTACTTGAACCTAGTCCATTTACGATGTTTAGCACACCCTTTGGGAGTCCAGCTTTACTACAGAGCTCTGCTAATAAAAATGCTGTGTAGGGTGTAACTTCACTAGGTTTGGCTAGTACACAATTTCCAGCAGCCAAGGCAGGTGCTATTTTCCAAGTGAATAAATAGAGAGGTAAATTCCAAGGGGATATACAACCCACAACCCCGATTGGTTGCCTAAGCGTGAAATTGATTGATTTTGCCGCAATTTGTTCATGGCTTTCACTATAAAATTGAGTAATTGCTTGACTAAAAAATCTAAAATTAGTGGCAGCTCTAGGAATATCTACAGTTTTAGCTAGCGAAAGTGGCTTACCATTATCCATGCTTTCAGCTTTGGCAAGAACCTCTAAATTGTCTTCAATTAAATCTGCAATTTTGGCTAAAATCGTACTTCGTTTTTCTACACTTGTTTTGGACCACTCTGGAAATGCTTTTTGGGCCGCTTCATATGCTTGTTGTACATCTTCACGGTTAGAGTTTGGAAGTTGTCCATAAATTTCACCTGTACTGGGTTCAATTACATCTAGCCAATCTTGACTTGACGGCATGCAATAAGCTCCATTGATGTAATTTTTTATGGTCATTATACTTGTTTTTTATACGCTACTACTTTTATCTCTACCACCAAATCGGGGTGGGGAAGTTGGTGTACCGCTACCGTAGTACGTGTAGGGCCATTTTCAGGATTAAAAAATTCTGCATAGGCTTTGTTGTAATCTGCAAAATCATTCATATTGACCAAAAATGAGGTGACATCAACCACATCGGCCAATGAAGCTCCTTCCTTTGCTAAATTTTTATCTATGTTTTGAAGCACTTCTTGTGTTTGTACTTTAGCATCTAATTTTTTGGTTCCCATAGCGTCTATGATTTCTACTCCTGCAATCGAGTTGTCTGCTCGTCTTGAACTTGTTCCCGAAACAAAAATAAAATCACCTACACGTTTTGTGTGTGGGTATGCGCCTCTTGGTGTGACTGTTTTACTCATAATCAAAGTAGTATTTAATGATGTAAAGTTTTTGCAACTTTATCATCTTCCAAAATGGAATTGGTTTCTTTTTTTATTTTCTTATGAAGTTCATCAATTGGAATTTTTTGATCAATTTCATTGTCATCTAACATGTTTAAAATGGCTTTATCTTGTGCACGGCCACGAGTCATAGCTTCATGATAACCAATATGTTCGCAAAATGTTACTAACGAATATTTTGAAAAATAATCATTTGGTAATTCTGTTTCTAAAGCCATTTCTAATGCTCGTTTTTTCTGAAAAAGAGGATTGGCTACATGATCTTTCATTTCGTGAAAATTATCAATAGCCAAATCGGCTATACCATCTGTATCGGTTTTTCTTTTTTGTTGAAATGCATTGAAGGTTTTTTCCCAGTCTCCTGTGTGTGCGTCCAAAAATGCATCAAGCTCTACAACATCTTCAAAAGACGCATTCATGCCTTGGCCATAAAAGGGCACAATGGCGTGTGCGGCATCACCTAACAGCATATTTTTCCCTTTGAATTGCCATGGGTAACATTTGATTGTACCTAGTGGTGCTGTTGGATTCTCAAAAAATTCTGTGGCCAAATTGGGTATTAGTTCTACGGCATCAGGAAATTCTTTATTAAAAAACTCAACAACTTTTTCTTTAGTCGTTAAGTTGTTGAAATTATAAGTTCCCGAATCGTAAGCCAAAAATAAAGTGACTGTAAAACTCCCATCTAAATTTGGAAGTGCAATGATCATAAATTCACCTCTTGGCCAAATGTGAAGTGCATTTTCAAACGTTTTGAATCCGCCATCTTTGGTTGGTGGTATTGTCAGTTCTTTATATCCGTGAGTGAGAAAATTTTGAGAAAAGCTGAATAAAAATTTACGGTCGGAGAAGTAACTTTTTCTAAGCGCTGAACCTGCACCATCTGTTCCAAATATGAGGTCAGCACTACACTCAAAGGTTTTCTGGTTGATTGTGTTTGTGAAATTAGCTACATTTTGCTCAAAATCAACTTCATTGCATTTGACATCAAATTCAATGCTTACATTATTCAATGCTTCAGCTTCATCGATAAGCAAAGCGGTGAGTAATTCTCTAGAAATTGAATTGATGTATTCGTCTTTTCGACCACTGTAATGAGAAAGTTTTGTGCTGCCTTTTTTATCGTGTAGCATACGACCATGCATGGGGATGCAGAGTTTGTTTACTTTGTCTTCCAACCCCACCATTTTAATGGCTTTTAGCCCACGATTTGAAAATGCTAAATTTATTGAACGTCCAGCGCTGAGGTCTACTTTACGAAGGTCTGGGCGCAATTCCATCACACGGACATTGTAGCCCCGTTGTCCCAGTCGTAAGGCCAAAAGCGAACCGCAAAGACCAGCTCCTATGATGAGTATATTTTCTTCGTTGTTCATGGCAAAAGAGTTTTTAAAATTTCTACCATCCGAAACACATCTTCAAAAGAGTTGTAAAATGGGACTGGTGCACAACGGATCACATCGGGCTCTCTCCAATCGGTAATCACATGTTGATCGGTTAGTTTTTTGTGAAGATTTTTGTTTGCATTTTTCACTTGAATCGACAATTGACACCCACGTTGGTTGGGGTCGCTAGGCGTGATGATTTTGATGTCTTGATGGTTTAATCCACTGATGAGGTATTCTAAGTAGCTGGTGAGTTTAATTGATTTTTGGCGCAAAGCATTAATCCCTACCTCGTTAAATAAATCCAAGGACGATTTTATTGCCGCCATAGAAAGTATCGGCGGATTGCTGAGTTGCCATCCTTCGGCGCCCGGAGTAATGTCCAAGGGTTGCCGCATATCAAAACGCGTGGCTGTATTTTGACTCCACCATCCGGCAAAACGCTTCAAATTTTTATCGTGTGCATAACGTTCATGAACAAATATTGCCCCTAAACTTCCAGGGCCAGAATTTAAGTATTTATAGGTACACCATGCGGCAAAATCTACCCCTGAATCGTGCAACTCGGGTTGGATATTACCGGCACCATGCGCTAAATCAATCCCAACTTTGCATCCTTTGGCATGGCCCAAATCAGTAATTTTTTTGAGGTCTAAATATTGCCCTGTATAATAATTAACCCCACCAATAAGCAAGAGAGCAATTTCCTCGCCTTGCGTTTCAAGAATTTGTTCGAGATCTTCTGTGCGTAATAATTTTTCTCCCTTGCGAGGCGTCCACTCTATAAGGCATGTACTGGCATCATATCCATGAAATTCCAATTGTGTTTGTACTGCATAGCGATCGGAGGGGAAAGCATCACTTTCTATAAGAATTTTATGTCTTTTTTTTGTGGGGTTGTAAAAGGAAACCATCAAAAGATGTAGGTTTGTGGTGAGGGTATTCATGACCACAATTTCAATGGGTTTTGCGCCCATGATTTTGGCCATACTTTCTGTTAAATATTCGTGGTAAGGCATCCACGGATTTTTGGCTTCAAAATGGCCTTCGACACCCAAATTGGCCCAATCTTCTAACTCTTGCTCGATGGCCGATTTGGTGGTTTTGGGTTGAAGTCCCAGAGAATTTCCCGTAAAATACAACCAATCGTTTCCATGTTCATCTTGTGGGATGTGGAATGCAGTTCTGTACTTAGCGAGCGGATCGTTACGGTCTAAGTTTAACGCGAATTCAAGATGTGGTTCAAATGCAATCAAGTGTATCTTTTTGGATGTACTCAAATGTAGCTATTTTTCGCCGATTATAAAATTAAGTCCACCTGTGAACACTAGTGGTTTTGTTTTAAAAGTTGAGGGAATTTAGCTTGAAAACGCTTTAGTCTAGGGATGGATACATTACGTACATAAGGATTATTGGGGTGTAAACGTTCATAATTTTGGTGGTACGCTTCTGCTTTCCAAAACTTTTGAAAGGGATACACTTCTGCTGCAACAGTCACTTTTTGAGTTTTTGCGATGGCGGCTATCTTTTTCTGTATTATAGTTTTTTGTTCCTCGTTTTGATAAAAAATAATAGAGCGGTATTGCGATCCTCTATCCGGACCTTGACCGTTGACTTGCGCTACATTTTGAGAACCAAAATACACATCGACCAAGCTTGAAAACGAGACCACAGTCGGATCGTACAGTACTTCCACAGCTTCGGCATGGCCGGTGCGGCCAGTGTTGCTGAGTTCGTAGGTGGGGTTGTTTGTAAAGCCGCCCGCATAGCCACTAATGGCTTCTTGAACTCCGTTTACACTTTCGTAAACGGCCTCGACACACCAAAAACATCCACTTGCAAAATACGCCTTTGCAATGCCGTTTTCTTGTGAAACTTCAATAGGTGTAGCGTTGATGACCGCTTGTTGTTTGGCGTTTTGTGTATTGGTATTTTGACAACTTATGGAGGCGCAAAACAATAGGGGTAGGAGGATTAAGGTATTTTTCATGGTGCATATATTTGGTGTAAAATTAAGCAACCATTTGTGGTATTCTGTGAAATTTTGGTTAAAATGGAATACTCTTAGGATAAATTATTGGTGTTCGCATAGAAATCTATTTTTTATATACTATGTTATGGGCTTTTATTTACATTTTCTTCCATAAACTTTGGCAGAAAAGGTTTTTCTATGAACTCTTATTTCAAAGCAAGAATACCTGTTAGCCATATCTTTAATAAAGTCTGTAACACAACTTTCGCTTCTACAAGTTTGACAATGTGTCCAGTTACCACAATCACTGGCATCTCCACCCCCTGCATCATCAATTGGAGCATGAGTTAAATACTCTCGTGATGCATATAGATAACTATTCTTAAAATAAAACTTTAAATCATTGTACGGTTTCTTTTCTGTTTTAGATATTGATTTTGCCTCATTAAGTAGTTTCGTTAGTATTAAGGTAGAAGATTCTTTTTGTAGAGTGCTTTTAGTAATTTTAGTATTGTAATCTAAAATCCCTTTAAGTTCAATGTTACTTAAATCTATTTTGTCTTGATTTATTTCATCATTTTGAGAACAACTATTAAATATAATTATCGTTAAAAACAATCCGGTAATGAGAGATAATTTAATTTTAAAATTTTTCATTTTAATTTGTATTTAATTTTTAACGCATTCAATTTTTTAGGAGTATTGAATACTTGCAATTTTGCCTTCTTTTTCAAGAAACTCCGTTAACAGACAATTCAAAGTTTTAACCCTTTTACTTTTTTCTTCCAAGCAGAGTTTATTCTCGGATATGATTGAACGTTCGTCTTAATTGCCCATAACTTGTATATATCCGCAGTGTTGCGTTTATTTCTTTTATATATTATTTGTTTTTATTTGTTTTAATGTGTTGTTTTTCAGCGTGTTGACTTTCAATAATTACATCTAATGGTCTTTTTGTTTTTGCAAGAGATAATATCCATTTATTAAAACACAAACGATTTGCAAGACAGCACACAAACAGAATAGAGCGTCGAAACGGAACTCTGTT